>Ga0256407_10000843_pt1 | contig 69231 bp, 62 predicted proteins | sample RumenRJG_04DNA_FD_193489 | JGI IMG/M metagenome (GOLD analysis project Ga0256407, IMG submission 193489) | Bovine rumen microbial communities from Lethbridge, Alberta, Canada - RJG_04 | ecosystem: Host-associated > Mammals > Digestive system > Stomach > Rumen | place: Canada: Alberta... | reverse complement strand
CGTCCGCCACTAGGTTTTAACAATCCTCTGCCGAAGCTTCGGAAGCGTTAAAACCCCGTTCGACTTGCATGTGTTAGGCACGCCGCCAGCGTTCATCCTGAGCCAGGATCGAACTCTCGAATAATGTAGCATATCTGCGCAGCAGATGTGCTGCACGTGCACGCGCCGCCGTAGGCGCTTTCATCGCGTGCACTCCTTTTTTGAGTCTTGATCCGGTTCATTTAGTTCGCCGACTAATTTCTTAATCGCGTTTATTAACCGAATTTCTTTCTCTGAAAAATCTTTGCACCTCTTGAGTGCTTTATCTAGGAATTTTCAGGGTTGCATTGCTGTTTGTTTGTCAAAGTGCTCCGCCGTTCCGCTTCCTTCAAGGATTCCGGATCCGGCTCCTGCCCGTTTTAGCTGTATTTTCGGGCAAAAATCACGCCGCCCTCAAGCGGCGCGATAGTTATATTAACATTGCGTATCGTATAAGTCAACAACTTTTTTTATTTTTTTAAAAATTTTTTTGAGCTCTTATTTTTGAGGCGTTTACGATTCCCCGGATAAACTGAGATAAAACCTGAATTCCTTCTCCATTGAAGAGTCTCCTCTCCTGTACTGATCCAGCCTGAGTCTGAGCTTGTCAGATACCCCGTTTTCAAGCTTTCTCGCAAACGGTCTTCCCGATCCGGTTATTGCTTCATAATCATTTTCATCCAGGATCTTTATCTTTTTTCCATAATTAAAATATGTCAAAGGAGAATAATTTCCTACTCCCCAATCGGTATTATCCTTCCAAACCACTCCCCTTTCCTTGTAGGGGGAGTTAAAAAACAGAGTGTGTATCCATGATTCACTTGGTACAAAGCTGTGCTTAAACACATCTCTCAGCTTTGCATCATTATCATAGATTTCCAGCAGATCACGGGCACAATCGTATGTCAATGCCCAGTATTCACTGCCGTAATAAAAGAAGTACCCTATGGACTCATACGTTTTATATCTCCTGATCCTTAACTTTTTAATGATCCGCGCCAGATCCCAGTTTCCGTCAAACCTGTAATAATACTCAAATCTGCTCTTTCCGGAGGCTTTGATGGGAGAATTCCGATCCCATTTTTCGCGGGTTATATCAAATCCGATAATATACTCCTTTGAGCTGTCGCCGAATGCCTTTAATAATACGTCATTGGATGCCACCGGATAGTCCATTCCGGTCAGACTCACAATACGACGGTAGACAACAGGACTGTTAAGAATGGATTTAAGGAGATTGTACTGCATGACAACCTGGGAATATCCTCCCCAGAACACCTTAACCCTCATTTCATCCTGCAGGAAAAAAACATTATCCAGACCGGAAAATAAATCCAGAAAAGGAGCTATATTTTTCTTCCTGTCAATATGAACATAAAAATCCGCTTCATCATTGTCCAGTGCCGCTATAAGATGGAATAAGCTCTCCGGCGACAGATAGGCCGTGATCATATATGCTATGGTCTTCATCATGCCTTCATTGTACACCGTTGTGTATATCTGCTCAACCTCGGTTATATGCTGATTTAAGCGCCTGAAGCACCTGTCAAAACCCAGTTTCTGCTTTCCGTCTGCAGCCTTGCCATATGTGCAAATAATCCGTCGGCCTTCAGAAGCTTCTCCGGGGAATCCTGTTCGCTGACGGTACCGTCAGAAAGAACCACCACCTTATCAGCTCCGGCCACCGTACGCATCCTGTGAGCTATTATCAGGACGGTTTTATCCTTTATAAGCCTTGAAATGGCGCTCTGAACCTTGCTTTCATTCTCCACATCCAGTGATGCGGTGGCCTCATCAAGAAGGATTATCGGAGCATCCTTGAGGAAAGCCCTGGCTATGGAGATCCTCTGCCTTTCCCCACCGGACAGGTCGCTGCCGTTTTCTCCTATATTGGTATCGAAGCCATTGGGAAGAGAATCAATGAATTCATCACAGTTTGCAAGTCTTGCCGCCTCCCGTACCTCCTCGTCCGTGGCATCCTTTCTGCCCACGCGTATGTTTTCCATAACTGTATTATTAAACAGCACCACATCCTGGAATACTATGGAGAAGGACGAAAGAAGCGTCTCCGGATCTATATCCTTCACATCCACCCCGCCGATCAGGATCCTTCCCTGATCCGCATCCCAGAAACGCGCCGCCAGCCTTGACACAGTGGTTTTTCCTCCGCCGGAGGGTCCCACAAGGGCTGTGACCTCTCCCTGCTTTGCGGTAAAGGAGACATTCTGCAATACATCCTTACCGTCTTCATAGGAGAAGCCTGCGTGATCAAAGGTTATATCATATCCACCGGGATTAAAGGAGCTGCTTCCCGTCTGTTCCTCTGCCTCATTTATGGTATTCATTCTGTCAACATTAACCTGCAGCGCATTAACGGCTCCCAGATTGATAAGAGTGCCTGACATAGGCTCATAAAGTCTGGATGCTACCAGCAGGAAGCAGAAGAACTGCATCAGGCCGAGGTTCCCCTCAAGCAGAAGCCCTGAACCCGTCAGGGCAACAGTGGCGATACCGAATTTCAGGATCATCTGGGATGTAACCACAAACAAAGCAACCCCAAGCTCGCTGAAGATGGAGCGCTTTTCCACCTCGTTGATCTTTTCATTAAGCTCTGATAGATAGGCCTTTTCCGCATTATTGCTCTTCAGGTCTCTGGAGACCTCTATAAATTCCTGTACCCCTTCATTCAGCTCCACTTTGGCTTTTACCTGCTTACGGGTGAAAAAATTCTGCATCCTCTTTGATGTGATCACTATAAAAAGAGAAACCGGTATGGGCCAGACTGCAGCAAGGGCCATTTGGGGATGGAAGAAAAAGAGGCTGATCGAGATTATCATTGTGGAAATGATGCTTCCATAGTACTGGGGGATCTGGTGTGAGCTCGCATGCTCCAGAGCCTCCGCATCGGTCATTATCGCGTTGGTAAGATCTGCGAGATCCCTCTTTCCGAAGAAGGAAAGGGGCAGCTTCCTCAGTTTTTCCGCGAGATTCACCCTTCTTGTACCGGACTCGGCATAGGTGGTAAAAAAGGTAGTATTGTACTGCCATATTGTTGTAAGCATTATAAGGATCAGACAAAGCAGGATCCCGGAAATATACAATGGTGCCTTATCCCTTAGTGCTGCTCCCTGAATCCAGTCTCCGGTAAAATTGTACAATAGCCCCACAGGAAACATCAGCGCCAGATTTGATGCCACCACTGACAGAATTGCTTTGATCATATCCTTCGCCCCTTTATCGGAAAGAGCAAATTTATCCTTTAAAAAATTTATCATACCGCTACACCTACCTTCCAGCTTGCCGCTTTGTTGTATTCATCCCACATCTTGCTGTACAGCCCCTTACTTTGCAGGAGTTCGTCATGCGTTCCTTCTTCCTCGACCTTTCCCTTGTCCATCACATATATCCTGTCGGCATTCCGGACAGTTGAGAGGCGGTGGGCTATCATTATTACAGTAGACTGCTTTGTAAGCTCTCCGAAGGCCTTCTGGACAAGCGCCTCATTATCGGGATCCGCAAAGGCTGTTGCTTCATCCAGTATTACCACCGGCGCCTTTTTCAAAATAGCCCTGGCGATGGCGATACGCTGCTGCTCCCCGCCGGAAAGATAGGTTCCCTCACTGCCGAGGACAGTATGTATCCCATCCGGCAGACGATCAATAATGTCATCACACCGGGCAAGGCTCAGCGCCTTCCTTATCTCATCCTCCGTTGCATCAGGTTTTGCTATTTTCAGATTATCCGCAATGGATCTTTTTAAGAGCCTGCTGTCCTGGAAAACATAGGAAACCGTGTTCATCAGCTCGTCCTTCTCCATATCCCGTACATCGGCTCCTCCGATCTTCACGCTGCCCTCCTCTGCATCAAAGAACCTGGAAATAAGACCCGCTGCTGTTGTCTTCCCGCTTCCCGACGGCCCTACAAGAGCAATGATCTTATCCTCTTCGGCCTTCAGAGAAAGATCATTTACTGCCGGAGCGGCATCCTCTGTATAATGATAGGTCACGTGGCTTAATTCTACGGAAGCACCCTCCGGATGAACAGTCCTCTCAGGTTCCGGAAGAGGCTTTATATCAAGGATCTCATTTGTTCTTTCCAATGCGTCATTCAGCTTCATTGAATTCTCGGATAAGAACATGATCCTGTTCATAGTGGTTACGATCACGGGTGTAAAGATCACATAGAACAGGAAATTCGTGAGAATGTCCACGGATGCTTCTCTCCCTCCTGTAAGGAACAGCACAAGACAGATAAGAAAAGCAAATGCCGAATTGATAAAAACAGTAAACAGAGTCATTGAAGGCCGCATATTCTTTGTATAACTGAAACAGAACCTTCCATAATCATCAATGGCTTTCTTAAACCTGTGAAATGAAAACACCGTCTGTCCGAAGGTTTTTACCACAGGTATGCCGCGGACATACTCCACCGCTTCATTACTCATTTTTTCAAGAGCATCCTGATAACGCTTCATATCCTCTTCCATCCGGGGTCCTGTCATCCGCATCATACAGGCAAATGCCGTGAAGAAAGGTATCAGACAGGCCACACCGAATCTCCAGTCATAAATGAAGAGCATTATTATCATACACACCGGGGTTACAACCGCCTGGATCATATCCGGCAGATTATGGGCAAGCATTGTTTCCGTGGATCCCGTTGTTTCCAGCACCACCCGTCGAAGCTTACCGGAGCCCATTTCGTCCGCGAAGCCCACAGGTAACCGCGCAATGTGGGAAAGCAAAGCCTTTTTCATTCCCGAAGCAGTCCTGAACGCCGCCAGATGCGAGCACATAAGAGCTGCGAAATAGATAAGCATGGTAATAAGCGAAAACCATACTGCCATCCATCCGTAATGAATGATATTTGATGCTTTCCCAATGTCCTGCCCGGTCTTTAGTACCTCATTGATTATCCGCCATAAATATACGAAGGGCATCAATCCCGTAACCGCACTTAAGCCGGAAAGCACAAATGACAGGCAGGTAAGCGCCTTGTATCCTCCGGCATAATCCAGAACCTCACTCAGAGCTCCTCTTTTCTTTTCTCTCATCCTAACCTCCATTTCGATCGGTGATCGTATCTTTGATCTGACCGCTGTCGATCACCCCGTTTTGATCACTAACAAAAAGAAAAAAGGCCCGAAGGCCTTTTCAACATCCCATTATGTAGTGCCACCCCGGCAGGAAGAAATCCCCGATGGTTTTCAGGTGGTGCATTGCTTTTTCCAGCGGATAATTATGAGCCACCGGTTCAAAAATAGCGGTCGTATATGCGCTCATCAGAATATGCAGCTCATCCTCACTCACATCCTTTACCGGAAAGCCCTGTTCCCGCAGCCTCTCGAAGGTCTCCAGCATGATCCTCTGATGCTCCATCACAAGCTTATTGACAAAGTCTTCATACTTTGTTCCCTGTGAGCAGCAGATGATCAGACGGAACTCGTCCATATTGGGGTAAACCACCTCCCGGATCATGTCCACTTCATTATCCTTCCACATCTCATCATAGTTTCCGGAAAGAAGACCGTCATAGCCTCTTTTGATGTGGGACTCCATCCAGGCATCGAATTTCTCGATTGCAGGGTCAACAAGCTCTGAAAAAATGGCTTCCTTATCCTTGAAATGACGGTATAAGCCCCCTGATGTGATCCCGGCTCTTGCCGCGATCGAGCGGGTCGACGCATTCTGGAATCCCTTCTCCAGGAATTCCTGCTTTGCAGCCGGAATTATACGATTATGGCTTTCCGTCTTGTCCTTGGGCATGGTTTGCCTTTCTTTCAGAATGATTATTAGTGATCGCTGTTAGCGGTCAGTGATTACTATAAAACCGAAAGTCAGAATTGTCAATACCCATTTTGTATAAGTCATAACTCTTATTTTTTCAAGAAATTTTTATCCCTGCGGATACAAAGAATGAGAACCACCAAAGCGACGAGCGATATGATCCTGCCGGGGACGGTACCCTGAGGCAGATACTTCATTTCCACGGAATGATCACCGGGAGCGGCATCGAAGGACATAAGTATCCCCGCTGCCTTCTTCTGCTCCGTCTCCTTCCCGTCCACATAGATTCTCCAGCCCTTGTCGTATGGCAGTGAAAGGGTCACGACTCCGCCATCCTCCGGAATGCGGATCCTTCCCTTTAGATGTGATGATGTTATCTTCGTAAGAGACGCGGGATTTGAACGCACCTCAGACATGAGGTCATTAACCTTATCCCTGTCCTCGAAGTAAAAGAACGACTTTCCGAGAGTCAGGCTGTCGTCAACAAGTCTTATACTGATGGTGATCTCGGGAGCCTTCTTTGTTTTGTGAAAGCTCACAATATTCCATCTGTAGCGGGAGAAATATTCTCCGAAGCTTATCTCGTTCCTAAATATCTCCGCCCTCTGAATCTTATCCGAATCAAAGAACCCAAACAGATTCTGTTCCCAGTTATCTATCTTTATTCCGGTTATTATCCAGGCCTCCTTGTCCGGATCCTGCTTCTCATAAACAGTGTAATCCCCTTCTTCTCTTTCATTCAGGTTTACCGTATTCACATACAGCACCTCGGCCTTCCTGAATATCCCGTTTTCCTTGCCGTTTAAGCTGTCGGCTATAGCCTCCTGAAGCAGGAAGGGATCCGCATTGTAGGCATTGTAATTGATATCCCGGATCTTTTCCGTAGTGTTGAACATAAAGGGAAGGGCGGAATTATTCCGGAATACGGAAATATCCTCATCCTTAAGGAGCCTCTCATACTTATTGGGAGTGGAGGTGAACTGGGAAAGAATGTAGCGTACCCCAAGAAAGCTCTCCAGGAAATCCGTTGTGGATTCATTATAAAAGGACCAGTTTCCGTTATTGCGAAATCCCAGCTTGCCCATAAAGTTGATCTTTTCCTTCTTCTCACTTGAGCTGAAATGGGATAGTCCCGCATAATCAAACTGCATGGCATCATTATTGGTGCGCCTGAAGGTCTTCTCCATACGGTAAAGCTCATTTGGTTCAAGAAAAGTATCACTGTCCTCATAGCAAAGCTTCAGCCTCTCCTCCGTCCTTTCAAGATAATCCTGATACTCAGACAGCGAAGAAAGCCCGTAGTAATTCAGGACATCCTGATAATTTATGGTAAGATCCGAAAGCTGGATGATGGTCAGAAGCAGGAGGAAAATGAACGAAAGCCGCTTTTTCTCCGATAAGGGTCCTTTCAGTACAGCGATATATGCCCTGTGCGCACATAGGATCATAAGGAAGGACAGCATATAGGAATATCTGTAAGGAAAGCCTATGGGCTGATTGAAGCCATGCCATGCAACATTAAGCAGGTTTATCCAGAAATTACCTATGAGAAAAAGGCAAAGGGCGAGGGATGCGAGCCTATCCTTCAGTGGAAAGCCCTTATATAACAGAAAGACCAGAAAGAATACCACCGTCAGCGTTCCGCAGAAGACATTCGGGAGACCGGTGCTTACGTTTCCGTCAAAGGCACAGGCAAAAAACTGGCGCGGCAGGCGTGTAAGGGAAAAGGTGCGGAATATACCGAAAGAAAAGCTGTTTTTCTCCCCCCTGAGAGAGAGAACGGCAGGCAGCAGGTTAAAGGATGTCAGCAGCACTGCGATAAGTGAGCTTCCAATAAAGGACAGAACGGCTTTTTTGTCCGCTCCTCTTTTTATCTCCTCAGATACAAAGAACAGAAATGCGAAAATGCAGATCATATAGCCGGAGTAATAATTAAAAAAGACAGCACAGGAGAGTGTGATAATATACAGAAGCTTTTTTTCCGGCTTTTCGATAAGCTCGAGAAGCCCCAAAATGATAAGAGGAAAGAGGATCAGATTTCCGGAATACATTGTAAGCTGGAAGTAGGTCGCCGCAAAACCGCACAGAGCATAGGAAACGGAAAACAGCACGGATCTGACATCCGCCTCATATTTTTCCGCTAAAAGGACTGCCATTGTCAGAGAAGATAAGGCAGCAGTAAGGACAATAACTAAAGACTCCGCTACCGGAAGCATTGAATTCGGGAAAAGCAGAGTAAGGTAATTTAAGGGTGACAGATAATAGTAGGCGGAAAAGCCCGCCATGGATCCACCCAGATTCTTACTGAAGGAATAGGAAAAGTCATTGTTTCCGGCAACAATGGTTTTCAGATACGCGAGATAATCCACGAACTGGTATTCCATATCGCCGGTCATCACCGTTTTGTCCCCGAAGGGCCAGATCCCGTGCAGGGCAAATACAATGACCAGAAGAAGCACCGGAATAAAAAAGGATAAGAGATACAAACATATTCTCTGTTTTTTGTCTGTCATCCCTTATCCTCCGATCATCCTCATTTCAAGTCCCGCCGGATCAAAGCTTGAAGAATTCCAGATCCTCTTCCAGCTTCTTTGCCAGATCATTAAGATCAGCCGCAGACTGTGAAAGTACATTGACCGTAGCATTCAGCTCCTGCATGGATGCACTGGTCTCTTCTGTAGATGCTGCATTCTCCTGTGATATGGCGGAAAGTGAATCCATGGCATCCACGATTATGGTCTTGCTGGCGGCACTTTCCTCAGAAAGTCCGGAAATGGTGGATACCCCGTCAACAGTGGATCCCACACCGCTTATCAGCTCATTTATCGTATTGACCGTGTTGTGGAGAACCTCGTTTACGCTGTTTCCGATCTCCGTAACCTCTCCGGTCTTTGTAATAGCGTTTTTGGACTGGCTAAGGAGCTTTGTCATCTCGCTCCTTATCTCCTCCGCTGTCTGGGCGGACTCTGTGGCAAGCTTCCCTATCTCCTCAGCCACAACCGCAAAACCGCGGCCTGCTTCTCCCGCTCTTGCCGCTTCAATGGAAGCATTGAGGGCGAGAAGGTTTGTCTGTGATGCAATGGAGGTTATGCCGTCAACCCTTTCATTAACCGCGTGAACCGCCGCATTTGTGGCATTCATTCCATCCGTGATCTCCTGCATTGCGGCACTCATATTGTCCATATTTGCAGAGAGCCTGGTCAGTGCATCTGCGGAAGAGGTACTGGAGTCGTTCATTGATGATGCTGTAGACGCAAGAGTCTCGGCATTATTGGCAACATTCTGTATGGCATCGGAAAGTGTTCCTATATTTTCCGTTGCTCTCTGGATAGTATCTGCCTGCTCGGTAGCGCCCTTTGCAACCTCCTGTACCGCTTCGGACACATCATCGGTGGTCTGGCTTATCTGTCCGGCAGTTTCCGCAAGAGCCTGGGACGACTCGCTTAAGGAATTCATGACATTTTTCAGATCCGTCACCACTCCCCTGACATGATCCAGGACGCTGTTGGTATTATCAACGATATTTCCGAATTCATCCCTTCGTCCCGCATATCCCCTGATCTCCTTAAACTCACCCTCTGCAAAGGCAGAAAGGCTTTTATTGATCGCGTTAATCGGCCTCACAAAGGACTGCGCGGTGACAAGGACAACGATCACCGCAAGTATGATAAGAATAACTCCGATAACTGCGATCACAATGGCGCTGGATCTCGCATGAGCCGTAGCATCTTTAAGGTTAATGGCGTTGACTACCCTCCATCCGGATATTGGCTCCTTCATATATGCCATCATAGCAGTATATCCCCTGCCTGTATCGGCGGTGTATGTACCCTCATCCAGTCCGGAGGTCATAAACTGGGACTTGCTCCTGTCGTCCTCATCTCCCGGTTCGATCGAATACTGGGAATGTGCGGCTACTATACCCTTACTGTCCGCCAGAAAGCCGTCTGACGTAGCTCCCGCCAGGAAATCATGGAGATACTCCAGATCCACATTCCTCTGAACAATACCGATGACGGCAGTTCCGTCGCCGTTATATACCGGTGTCGACAAAGTCATTATGCGGCTGCCGCTGGACTTGCTGACTATCATATCGGAAGCAAAGTGCTTTCCCGCCATTGCCTCCTTAAAATAATCCCTGTCCGCCACATTCACACAGTCTCCCTTTGTCCGGAAGAGCTGCTGTCCGGAGGTATCGGATACCGCTATGACATTACCGTCTCCAAAGTGGTCATTCACCACGTTCAAGTAGTAAATGATATCCCCTTCCAGTCCGTCAAAACTCTCTCCGGACAAAAACATCTTTAGCTCCGGCGATGCTGCCACTGCATCGATCGCCGCAAAATTCTCCTCCAGAGTCCCGGAAAACTCCGCTTCTATCTGGCGGCAGGTAAGCATATTCTGGAGACCCGCATCCTCCATGGCCTTATCCGTTATGGATCTGTAGCTGATAATCAGAAGCACCGCTCCCATAATGATAAGCGGTACCAGCGCCATAATAAGAAGCTGCGTCCTTACCTTGAATTTTGACATTTTATCTCTCCCTCCATAAATTCTCCGTAATGCCTTGGTTTTCATACGTCACTTGCGGTTCCGCAAGTGACTGTTCTGAATAGTTACAACTCTTCTTTATATGCACGGCTCAACCGCACAAAACAAAGTATATCACTTTCCGAGTAAATCCGACAACCTTGCAAATTCCTCCAGAGAAAGCTGTTCTCCTCTTACAGTCGTCCCCTTTCCGAGAAGCTCAATGGCTTCGACAATTCTATCCGGGGAACAGGTGATCCCGGGATAGTTTTTCAGCCCGTTCGCAAGAGTTTTCCTGCGCTGATTAAAGGAGGCTCTTATAATATCGAAAAGAAGCTTCTCGTCTGCCACACTTACCGGCGGCTCCTTCCTGACTTTTAGGTGCACCACGGTTGAGGAAACCTTTGGTCTGGGGATAAAGCACTCCGGAGGCACCTCCGTTACAGCTTTTGCCTCGGTGCGGTACAAAACCGCCAGGGTCAGGGCTCCGTAGGTCTTTTTCCCGGGAAGTGAAAGCATCCTCTCTGCCACTTCCTTCTGCACCATAACCGTCATGCTGTCTATTGGCGCTTTCGACTCCAAAAGCTCCATAATGACCGGAGTCGTAATATAATAAGGCAGATTCGCAACGACCCTTATATGTCCTCCCTGTTTCCTTCCCCGGACCAGCTCCTCTATATCGGTCTTCAGAATGTCGGCATTTATTATCCGGACATTTTCTCTTCTGCCAACACTGTCTTCCAGCACGGGAACGAGCTTTTTATCTATCTCGACCGCTATCACCTCTCCGGCGCCTTCACTTAGAAAAGCCGTTAATGCCCCGGTTCCCGGTCCGATCTCAAGGACCGTATCCTCCTTTGTGACCTCCGAAGCCTCAACTATGCGCCGCAGCACATTTTCATCCCTTAGAAAGTTCTGTCCGTACTTTTTCTGAGCCCTGACATCATATTTTTTTATTACTGCAGCTGTCCCGCTCAAAATACCCCCGCGTCCTGTCGATCTGTCTTCCGGTCATCATTTGCAATGCGGTAAAGCCTGAATGCGTTCCGGTATGTTGTCTCACAGACCTCTTCCTTCGATATTCCCTTCAGCTCCGCTATCTTCTCCGCAACAAGATTCAAATATCCCGAATAATTCCGCTCACCCCTGTGAGGCACCGGTGCAAGGTAAGGGCAGTCGGTTTCCAGCACTATATTCTCCAAAGGGATTGCTTCAGCCACCTCCTTCAATGCCTTTGCATTCTTGAAGGTCACAACTCCTCCTATGCCTATAAAGAAGCCCTTCTTCACATATCTCTCAGCCATTTCCCTTGAAGCCGAGAAGCAGTGGATCACACCTCCCATATCCTCTGCGTGACACTCTTCCAGGATATCGTATGTGTCCTGCACCGCATCCCTGGAATGGATGATCACCGGTTTATCAAGCTCCCTTGCGAGTTCAAGCTGTCTTCTGAACCAGAAGGCCTGATCTTTTTTATCCGGACCTTCCTCCCAGTAATCAAGTCCGATCTCGCCGATAGCCACGATCCTGTCATTACTCCGCGTTTTTTCGGCGATCTCCGTCATAACGCCCTCATCAAGCCCTTCTATTTCCGAAGGATGGATCCCAAGGGCCCCGTAGGCAAAGGGAAAACTCCTGAGAATTTCAAGGGTGCCGTCTAAAGACTTCCTGTCAGCGGACACGTTAACAAAATGTGAAGCCCCCTCCGAGCGTGCTTTCTCTATTATGCTGTCCCTGTCCTCAGCGTATCTTTCATCATCATAATGACAGTGAGTATCGAATATCACGGAAACTCTCCTAAAGATTATAGAAAAAAACTATAGGTTCTTATCAAAAAATACTGTATTTACAATCATTTTCTTTTGTGATAGATTTGCAGCCATGAATACAATAACAACAAAAAGAATAACAGTAACCGCACTATTTCTTGCAATGAACATTGCAATGAGCTCTTTCGGAATCCCCGTTCCGGGAGGACACCTGTATCTCTGCGACGCAGTCATATGCCTCGCAGCCATACTGTTAAACCCCCTTGAAGCCTTTGTGGTGGGTGGTATCGGCTCCTTCCTCGGAGACATGCTGTTCTACCCGCTGCCCATGTTCGTGTCTTTGGTCACGCACGGACTTCAGGCGGTGGTAATATCCCTTTTTTCACACAAATTCATGCCGAACCACCGCTTCGCCGGTGCGCTCACGGGAGTTATCATCGGCGGGGTGATCATGGTAACGGGCTACACTCTTGGAAAGATCTTTGTTTACAGCACCTTTGAGTACGCTATGATAAAGCTTCCCTATGAAATAGCCCAGGCTGCTCTGGGAGGGATACTCGGAATGTTCCTCTGCTTCCGCTGCGGGATACAGAAGCTCTTCAGTAAATACTTTTCCTGAAAAGATTCTTCGCTTCGCTCCGGGCTATAACTCTACTCCATCCTTAAGCGCCAGTTCTCTGGCGCTTTCCACTGAATCCACGCCCGTTGCGTTCTTTATCGGTGCAAATTCATGCTCCCTTATGACCTCATAGGGGAGACAGCTGTCAAGCTGGTGTATCATATCCAGTACCAGCTGCTCAAACTTATAGCCGTTGGGTTTTTCCGGTTTGACCGTGCTTCCGTCGTCTGCCATATACTTGATCTTCTTTTCAACCACGTGAAGGGGCATACGGTCTTCCCTCACCTTGTCAAGCTCACTCACGGAAAACAGATAATTCAGGATCACACCGAAATTATATGCAGGATCCCCATTCTCATCCTTTTCATCCATCATTTCCTGTGAAAGATCATAGTACTCCACTATAGAAGGTCTTCCGTCCTCCAGACACATAACTCCGATCTTTTCATCGGGTGCAGCTTTTTTTACCACCTTTGCGCCCACTGATGCATGATCCAGAACGGTCGCTCCCACAAAACAGGGATCCAGGATGCGCTGCAGTATATTATCCACAGCAAAAAGGTCTATCCATTCAATGCCTTCATCGGAAAGCAGCTTGTCGAGACCGGCACGCACCATTGATGAATACCAGCCCCCGTTACCATTCGGTGAAGTAAAGAGCCTGCCCTTATCCTCCATATAGAGCTTTCCGTTAAAATCACAGGCCGGTGCCATGCTCTGCTTAAAGAATGTGACCCGGTCCTCCTTATAGCCGAAGAACTTCTTTTCCCTGAGAAATTTTACGGTTGCCTCATGGTTTGCCTCACTGGTCATAATGAACAGACGGATCCAGGTATCGGTCTCATGCACCACATCAAGGAGATTCTCTATGATCCGCTGGAAAATATATACAGGCTTGTTTATCCCGATATCATACATTCCCTTTGGATTGTCGGAACCGAGCCTTGTGCCCATTCCTCCAGCAAGAAGCAGTGCCGCAGTCTTTCCTGCACGGATGACCCTTACTCCCTCATCATGGAATTCCTTCTCACGGGATAAGATCTCTGCCCTCTGCATGACCCTGATAGGAGAAAAAACACCTCTTTTCAAGCCCTCTTCCGCTTCCCCGATGTGTTTAAGCACGTTGAGATCCGTTTCCTCTATCTGGCTTAAAAGCCGCTCTCTCTCTTCCTTATCAAGCTCGTCAAAATACTTAAGAACATGCTCCTGCCCGTACTCTGCAAGCTTCTTTTCCGCTGCTTCTCTGGTCATTTCTTTTTCCTCCGTAATAAGGCTGCCCGCAAAGGGACAGCCTTTTTTATACATATTCAGCTGCTGTTTCGAACCGTATCGCCGGATCAGGGCTTCGGATGACCGCAGTTCGTGCAGAACTTTCCTTCGTTCTTTGTTCCGCAGTCAGGGCAGAACCACTGTGCGGACGCTGCAGGTGCCGGAGCCGGAGTTCCGCAGTTCGTGCAGAACTTGCCGCTATTCTGCGTATTGCACTGAGGGCATACCCAGCCACCGGGTGCTGCTGCCGCTGCGGGAGCTGCTCCACCCGCTGCCGGTGCAGGTGCTGCGCCCTGAGGTGCCTGTGCGCCTGCCATCTGGAAAAGCTGTCCGGCGTTCATACCTCCTGCATTTGCTGCCATATTCATACCCGCAAAGCCGAACATCGCGCCGCCGGCGCCCTCGTTCCTTGCAGCATCCTGCATAGCCTGAGCCTGAGCACCCACAAGGGTTGCGGCTGCCATGCCGGGATTCCTGTTGATGGCATTTCTCTGAGCCTCTTTGATCATCCTCTCGTCTTCTTCGTCCGCCTTTATGGAGGAAACGCCGAAGGAAGCGATGGCGATGCCTCTGTGCTCTGACCACTTCTTCGAAAGGATCTCATTTAACGCATCCGCGATTTCATTCGTATGTCCGGGAACCTCACTGTAACGCACTCCCTTTGCGGAGATCTGTGCGAAAGCAGGCTGCAGTGCCGTCAGGAGCTCTGACTTCAGCTGGGAGTCGATCTCCTCTCTCTCATAAACATCCGTAACATTTCCACAGACATTGGTATAGAAGAGAACAGGATCAACTACCTTGTATGAATATTCTCCGAAGCACTTGACCGAAATATCAATGTCAAGACCTATATTATTGTCTACCACGCGGAAAGGCACGGGATTGGCGGTACCGTACTTATTTCCGATGATCTCCTTGATATTAACGAAATAGATCCTCTGATCCTTGGGAGCATCACCGCCGAAGGTAAAACGCTTTCCGATATTCTTAAAGGAATCTACGATTCCCTTTCCCAGACCACCGCTGAAGATCGATGGCTCTGTTGAAGCATCATATGTGAATTCCCCGGGCTCCGCGCAGACCTCGGCAACCTTTCCCTGATCAACGATGATCATACACTGACCCTCATTGATCGCGATCACCGACCCGTTGGTTATGATATTGTCTTCGCCCTTTGTATTTGAAGACTGTCTCTTTTCACTGGTTCTTTTCTGTCCTTTTACCACCAGAATGGTCTCGTCAATGGAGTCACAGTAAAAATACTCCTTCCACTGGTCGGCAAGAACACTGCCTGCAGCATTGCCTATTGCTCTGATTAATCCCATAGTACCTCCTCTGTCTTATAAAACATTGATTTCCTCATAGTATACCACATTTATCTTCTGAAGAAAGAGAAGAAACCACCCTTTTTCTTTTTCTCTTCTTTCTTCTCACCGGAAATCCCGTTTTCGTTTACCGTATGCTTTCCCTCACGCCCGCCGGCTTCGGTTTTCCTTCCCGTTCCGTCATCTGCATTGAAAAGCTTCCGTACCTCTCCCACATAATAGAAGGAGCCGAAAATGCAGATCACATCGTCCTCTTCCGCCTGGGACAGCGCCATCCGTACAGCAGTCTGCACGGAATTGCAGGGCGTTGCAGTAAGCCCCGTCGCGGAATGTATGAACTGTGCAAGCTGAGCAGCCGGAAGCGCCCGGTCGGAAGCCGGTGTAACCGTGAAAAACTTCTTTGCGAGATGGGCAATCTCCGCCGTCATCCTGTCATACTCCTTATCCGCGAGCACTCCCATAATAAATATGACCTTCTGCTCTTCCCCGAACTGGGATTCGATGCTCCGGGCGAGTACCATCGCGCCCTCCTCATTGTGGCTCCCGTCAACTATAACCGTCGGATCGCTCTGCAGGAGCTCAAATCTCCCCGGAATACTGGTTTTCTTTAAGCCCCGCCGCATGGAATCATCGTTTATGTTTTCATAGCCTCTGGTATACAGTATCTTTGCCGCGCCTATGGCAAGGGAAGCGTTCCCCACCTGATAGATACCCGGAAGTGCGATTTCCAGATCCTTCTGCCCCGGAAGGTCGAAGGTCTGTCCCCTTAAGCTTATCTCATTTATCTTCGACGGAAGTATGGTCCGGTGAAGCCATGCCTTTCTTTCGTTGCAGACATTCTCAAAAACCGCCTCCACTTCCGGAGTCTGGGGATACATGATGATGTCCCCGTTTTCCTTTATGATCCCTGCCTTTTCATATGCTATCTGCTCCAGGGTCTCCCCGAGGATCTCGGTATGGTCGTAGCTTATGGTGGTAAGGATCGCCAGATCCGGGGTTTTTATCACATTCGTGGCATCCAGCCTTCCCCCGAGCCCCGTTTCCAGGATCACTACATTCACCTCCTGCTCCAGAAAATAGAGAAAGGCCATTGCAGTGATTATTTCAAATTCCGAAGGGTACTGTATCCTGTCCCGCTTCATATCCTCGGCGCGATCCTTGACAAGACCCGTGAGGAAGCCGAAGTCATCCCCGGAAATCGGTTCCGGCTCCTTCCCGGGAGTAAGTATCTGCATTCTCTCTGTATAATTATTAAGGTGCGGAGAGGAGTACACCCCGACCTTGTAGCCGCTTTCCACGAGTATACGGCTTAGAAAGGCGGCAGTGGAGCCCTTGCCGTTGGTGCCTGCGATATGTACGAATCTCAGCTGATCCTGCGGATTTCCGAGACGGAGTAAAAGCTCTGATATGGCCGACAGATTGTACGGCTCCTGGCCATTCGCTATGGAACGGGGCGAAAACTTCGGCACCCTGTCCAGATACTGCACAGCCTGTTCATATGTCATTTCCTGCATGATATTATTATTTCCTTCTGTAAATTACTGAGACAACGCGCCCCTCCGCGCTAGACTGTTTACGGGTCCCGCGATGGCGGCGATGATGATAATGTTTACCGGTATCATAACAAGCTCCTTAAGAAGCCTCATGGAAAGCACCGCTGCAAATCCTCCGCTCCCATAGAGCAGGGTGAGCCAGAGCGAATTCAGCAGAAGATTCACGACAACCGTATTGACAATGACTGCCGCGCTTATCCTTTTCAGGCTGTACGCCGCTCCGGATCTTTTATGCAGAAACAGTCCGAAGATAACACCGCTTAAGATCCCGGAAAGGGTAAACCCCGGGAAAAACGGACCTGTAGGCTTAACTATGAATCCGCCAATATCCGTAAGTGCCCCGGTCACCGCTGCTATGGCCGGTCCGAACAAAAGACCCGCTGCCGCAAGCGGCACGGTGGAAAAACGTATCTCGAGCACATTGCTTATCGGAACCTTTAAGAAACCGGCTATTATCCCAATGGCAACCAGAAATGATGCCATTGTCAGTGTCCGCAGGTTCTTTATTCCGGACATTCGTTACTCCTCCTTAAACTATTCCTTTGCGCCATGCTTCTGCGCGATGCAGGTACCTCCAACGGAAACCGCTGTACCTCCCTCCGGTACCGTTATCGTAGCCGCTCCCTTCATGGGGGATTTTCCCCCGTCCCCCTGAGCTGCTATTGTAACAGAATCGACAACATTCCCGTCCGCATCCATCACGGTTACCGAACACATCTTGTCTGCCATTCCCACCGTATAGTCACCGGCATCCAGCGTTGTAGTGGTCCCATCCACCAGCTTAAAATAATCAACGCCCTCCCCGGGGGTGGAACGCATATTGGCGGAATTGACATCGGGAAGCTCCGCAACAGCCTCGTCTCCCCGGCTTCCACCCATGCCTGCCGCTCCGGTTCCAAGAATCCGGGAAAGATTATCATTCTCCGCGATACTGTCCTTTCCCGTCTTTCCGCAGGAAGCGAGAGAAAGCAGCAGGGCAGCTATCATTATTAAAACCACAGCTTTCTTTACCATGTCAATTCTCCGTCAAGTATTTTTTCAAGAGCATGCTCCACAGTATCCGTGTGATATTTTCCGAGTCCCTTAACACTTTCCACCGCCGTGTCCATGGTGATGGGACAGCCCGCCATTTCCAGCATTTCCCTGTCGTTTTCGTTATCTCCGAAGCAAAGGAGATTTTCGACAGGAATCCCGAGACGGTCAAGAACCTTTTCAAGTGCAAGACCCTTATGAACTCCGGGCGGCATAAAATCAAGCCATTCACTGCCGCCTGTGACTACCGTACATTTACCTTCAAATTGGCTTTTCCAGTTTCTTATCTGCTCATCCGTAAGCCCGGTCTTCACATAGGCGGATATCTTAAAGAACGGCTCTCTTTTTTCCCTGACATCCTTGACCCGTGTAACGTTATTTTTCACGGTAAATCTCAAAAGCTCATAATAACTCAGGTCCCTGTCAGGTATTATACTCGTATTCACCCCGGATACAAGAACCTCTGCACCGGGAACCGCTTCGATCGCGTCTATTATCTCAATTGCAAGAGAATCCTCCATCTCTTCACGGCTTATCATTTCCCCGTCTATAAAGGTTAAGCAGCCGTTTTCACATATATATCCGATCTCCTGCCTGACCGGCGAAAACAGCCTCTGCAGATTTGCGTACTGCCTGCCGCTGGCCGCAAAAAAGATTATTCCTCTCTCAGTAAGACGGTGTATCAGCCCCGGTGCCGCATCGGTAAGCTCCTGACTCCCGTTTAATAAAAGGGTTCCGTCCAGATCACAGGCTATTATCTTTAGTTTATGCTTTGCTCCGCTCTGAAGCACCACGGCACCTTTGACCTCCGGTTTTTGTTTTTGTCCTATACATAATAACCTAAGTATGGTAAAAATTGTATATATTTTTTGTCTTTTTTGTATTATACTCTTAGGCAGAGGTTTTGGGGGATCGGACTGTTTCTTCATGGGACTGGCACAAAAACTGAAAAACTTCATATTGATGGATGTGGCAGATGAAAACGAGACGAAAAAAGCATCTGTCATAATGCGTTGTACTTCTTTATTCCTGTACCTGTTCTTCACCGTACAGTCTGTTGTGCTGTTTGCGACCGGATATACCATTGCTGCTGTGGTAAGCCTGTTTTGTCTGCTTGGCTATATTGTTGCCTTTACCATGACATATCAGGGCTACACCATTCTGACGCAGCATTTCATCGAGCTTCTCACTCTGGGCTGGGTTGCCGCCTTTGTGGGGATAATGGGCTGGGACTGCTCATACCAGCATATGATCTTTTCCCTGATGCTCTTTTCTATCCTTACCTCTTACCGGAATTTTCTCTATAAGGCAGTTTTTTCCGGTTTCCTCTGTCTTTTCAGGCTGGCACTCTATTTCTATATACATCTCCATCCTCCCGTATACACGGTAGAACAGAACACCATGTATTTTCTTAATATATTAAACACCTTTTCCACCTTCCTTGTGTTCTTTATCATAGCATTTCTCTTTTCCAAGGACTCAATGGAAATGGAAGAAAAGCTGGTTAAATATAATAAGAAGATAGAGAAGCTCGCAAAAACCGACACTCTTACAAAGCTTCCGAACAGGCGGGATGCCATGGAGCGGATAGAAAAGATCCTGAAAAGATCAAGGGATGTGGATTTCTATATGAATATCGCCATTGGTGATATAGATTTCTTTAAGAAGGTAAATGATACCTACGGACATGAGGCAGGCGACGCGGTCCTCGTGCAGATGGCTGAAATACTTAAGGATGATATGGGGGATGACGGCTTCGTTGCAAGATGGGGAGGAGAGGAATTCCTCTTTGTCTACACCAGCATGAACGGAGATGATGCCGCCATGCGGCTAAACGACCTGAAGACAAAGATCTCCCAGACCACCTTCAAATATAATGATATTGTTATAAAGCTCACCATGACATTCGGACTCGAGGAATATGATTTCCACAATTCCATAGATGACGTGGTGAATTCAGCTGATGAGAAGCTGTACCTCGGAAAAACGCAGGGAAGAAACCAGGTGGTATTTTAAATTTTTCTATTCATCATTGGCTTTCTCTGTGGTATAATCAGAAGAACGAAGAGTTTTCAGGAGAGTTTGAAAAATGGTCTACACTTGCAAGAAATGTCTGTTTATGTTTGACCGCGTCGGACTGGTGGAAAGGTGTCCCGACTGCGGAAGTGAGAATTTCAGGCCTGCTTCAAAGGAAGAAAAAGCAGAGTTTGAACGTTTTCAGAAAGAATTCAGCAGGAAGAGTGAAGACCGCACTGCTTGAGCATTATTGCCGGGTTTTTCGGCGGTTTTCCTTTTCCTTCGTATCAATATGATTCCGGCAGGGTTTACCTGCTTTTTATGTTACATTTATTTCCGGCATCAGCTCGGTTCTGATTATCTGCATCATTGAATCCAGATCTTCCATTTCTTTTTCGGAAAATCTTTTTTTACATCTTTCGACCACGGTATTTATATAATCCTGACTTATCCGGTAATATCTCATATATTTTTCCGTCGGACAGAGATGAAATTCCCTCTTGTCGTTTTCCGACTGCTTTTTTTCTATATATCCCTTTTTCACAAGGCTGTTTACCTTGTAAGCCGCATTAGGGCTGGAAATCCCCATTAAATGTGCAAACTCGGATACGGTTGGCTCCCCCAGATACTTTATGCACTCCATGGAAAAAGACTCAACCGCTGTCAGGGTCGCTTCCTTAGTCTCAAATTTTGCATAGATCTGCATATAGAAATACACCCGGAGAGCACTGTACAGATCATTCAATGATTGGCTGAGCACGCTTATTTCCCCTCCGCTCCGGTTAAAGCAAAAGTAAGCTCCGCACGAACCGCCAGGGCACCGTTCACCCTTGCCTCGGCTTTTCCGCTGCCCACAGGTCCCTTCATTTCTGTAAGCTCACAGTAAAGCTCCAGAACGTCCCCGGGTTCCACCTGTTTCTTGAATCTGGCACTCTTTATCCCGCCGAAAAGCGCCAGCTTTCCCCTGTTTTCGGGAAGTGAAAGCAGCGCTACTGCGCCTGTCTGGGCAAGTGCTTCTATGATAAGTACTCCGGGCATAACGGGATGTCCCGGAAAATGCCCCTGAAAAAAGCCCTCATTCATTGTGACGCATTTTCGTCCCCTGGCCCAGACCCCGGGTTCATAGTCATCTATTCTGTCCACCAGGGCAAATGGGTACCTGTGGGGCAGTATTTCCGCGATCTCCATAGCTGTTAAGGTTTTCGGGGTTCTTACTTCTTCACTCACTTTATTCACACTTTCTTAAATATAAGACAGGCGTTATGTCCTCCAAAGCCCAGACTGTTACTCAAAACATAGTTTAATTCGGCGTTTATGCCCTTTCCGGGTACATAATCCAGATCGCACTCGGGATCGGGGATCTTATAACCTACCGTAGGCGGTATAAACTGATGATTTAGTGCCTGAACACAGAATACCGCTTCAACTCCTCCGGCTCCTCCCAGGAGATGCCCCGTCATGGACTTTGTGCTGGACACCTTAAGCTTTTTTGCGTGATCACCGAAAACCTTCTTTATCGCCTTGGTTTCTCCCGAATCATTAAGGTGGGTGGAGGTTCCGTGAGCATTGATATAGTCGATATCATCAGTCTTTATCCCGGCATCACCGAGTGCAAGCTCCATGCACCGCCTTCCGCCTTCTCCCTCCGGATCGGGAGCCGTAACGTGATAAGCATCACAGTTTGCGCCATAACCTACGATCTCCGCAAGTATCTTCGCCCCGCGTGATCTGGCATGCTCTTCCTCCTCAATAACCAGTATTCCGGCACCCTCTCCCATTACGAAGCCGCTGCGTTCGGCATCAAAGGGAATGCTGGCACGATCCGGATCCTCAGCCTTAGAGAGAGCCCTCATGCTGGCAAAGCCCCCCACCGCAATGGTTGAGACAGCGCCCTCGGTACCGCCGCATATCATCACATCCTCGTATCCGTCCCTTATCCTGTGAAATGCATCTCCGATTGCATTACTTCCTCCCGCGCAGGCTGTCACCGGGCATGAGCACATACCCTTAAACCCGTATCTGATGGCGACGCTTGCAGCTGCCATATTTGCGATCGTCATAGGGATATAGTGGGGATTAATGCGTTCAAAGCCCTTCTCCATCCCCCTGTCATGCTCCTTCTCCGTCAATCCTATGCCGCCTATGCCGCTTGAAATGATGACTCCGGCTCTTTCATCGGGATTATCCCTGGAGATACCGAGTCCGCTCATCAAATATGCTTCCTCTGCCGCATAGAGCGCATATTGGGTAAAGAGATCACAGGTCCGTTCCTCCTTCTTTCCGAATTTCGCTGCAAAATCCAGATTCTTTACCTCTCCCGCAAGCTTTACGGAAAGATCTGATACATCGAAACGGCTTATCTTTCCTATACCGTGCCGTCCCTCTTCAATCGCCTTCCAGCTTTCCTCCGCATTGTTTCCTATGGGGTTTACGGTTCCTATTCCGGTTACGACTACCTTTCTCCTGTTCATCTTACGCTCCCATTCCTCCGTCTACACCTATAACCTGCCCTGTGATATATGCAGCCTCCTCTGATGCCAGAAATGCTGCCAGAGCTCCGACCTCCTCAGGTTTTCCGGCTCTTTTTAAAGGTATCGACTTCACAGTTGCTTCTATGGCTTTTTCGGTCATCTTCTTTGTCATGTCCGTGTCAATATAACCCGGTGCAATGGCATTAACCGTGATCTTCCGGCTTGCAAGCTCCTTTGCAAGGCTTTTGGTAAGCCCTATCACCGCTGCCTTGCTGGCGGAATAGTTGGTCTGTCCCGCATTGCCTCTTATTCCGACTATACTGGCCATATTTATTATCCTGCCGTAACGCCGCTTCATCATATATTTCGCGGCTTCCCTGCAGCAGTAGAAGGTACCTTTAAGGTTCAGATTCATTACCGCTTCCAGATCCTCGGTCTTCATATTGAGGATCAGGCCATCCCTGGTTATTCCGGCGTTATTTACCAGGATATCCAGATGACCAAGCTTTTCCTCCGCAGTCTGGATGAGCTTGATCGCACTTACCTCATCGGAAACGTCTGTCTGCTCTATGAAAACCGGAAGATCCATATCGGTTGTCGCACAGAGCATTGCCGCCTCCTCGGCGGCGTCAATATTTCCGGAATAATTTATCATCACCGGATGCCCCGCCTTTGCAAGCGCTATGGCAACAGCTCTTCCGATTCCCCGGCTTCCTCCTGTTACAAGTGCACATCTTCTTTCGCTCTGTTCTGATCTTTCTTCTGTCATATCAAGTCTTTTCCTTTTTCATAAAATGATTCGGACACCAAAAGTCACACCCTGCTGTCATCCTGAGCGTCAGCGAAGGATCTTAAAAATCCGCACAGATCTCTTCAAATATTTCCCTCAAGGAACGTATTTCTGAAATCTGGCCGCAGGTCTGTCCCGCCATAAGGCTTCCGTTGTCTGTATCACCGTCAAATACCGCTTTCCTCAGGCTTCCGAGAGTGAATTTCTCCAGTTCGTCCCTGCCGGCTCCGTTCCTTTCCTCCTTGATATAGGCCCGGGCCATCTTGTTCTTAAGGATCCGGACAGGAGCATTTACACTTCTTCCCGTGACTATGGTGTCGCTCCCCTTTGCCTTTATTATCGCCTGCTTGTAATTGTCATGAATGGGACATTCCCTGCTTCCCAGAAGACAGGTTCCTACCTGCACACCGACAGCACCCAGAGCCATCACGGCATTAAACTGTCTTCTGTCAGCTATTCCTCCCGCTGCTATGACAGGAACCTTCACCGTATCGCATACCTGCGGCACAAGGGTCATGGTTGTCATCTCTCCTACATGCCCTCCGCTTTCCGTTCCTTCTGCTATGATAGCATCCGCCCCGCAGTCCACAAGATGCTTCGCAAGTATGGGCGCGGCCACAACGGGGATCACGGTGATACCCGCAGCCTTCCAGGCATCCATATACTTACCCGGATTTCCGGCTCCGGTGGTAACAACCTTTATTCCCTCGTCGATAACAGTCTGTGCCAGGTTATCAACATCCGGATTCATAAGCATTATATTGACTCCGAAGGGTTTGTCCGTTTTTTCCCTGCACTTTTTTATCTCTTCCCGAAGTCCCGCCGCATCCATGCCGCCTACCCCGATAAGCCCGAAAGCACCGGCATTTGAACAGTCCGCCGCAAAGCTTCCTGTCGCGATATTTGCCATACCTCCCTGTATCACAGGGAATTCCGTTCCAAGTATTTCATTTAGATATTTCATATTCTTTCCTTATCAGCCATTCTTTAGATCATTTCCTGTGGGGCACTGACGCGCTCAGCGAAGGGGCTTTTTCATACCCCGCGGTATTTCAGCATGGCTCCCGCCATGGTAAGGCCTCCGCCGAATCCCACGAGCAGCAGCGTTTCATCCTTTTTTATCATTCCCTTTTCCCACATCTCGTTCATTGCGATCGGAACCGATGCGGCACTGGTATTTCCGAAATGATCCATATTTTTGTAGAATTTCTCTTCGGGAGCCTTGTATTTCTTCACCACATGATCGATGATCCTGGCATTTGCCTGATGACAGATACAGTGATCCACATCCTCCATGGTTTTTCCGCTTTTTTCAAAGATCGCGTTCATAACCCTGGGTATGGCTGAAACCGCAAACTTAAAGACCTCTCTGCCTTCCATATGAACCGTTGACTTTTCGGAACCTACACCCTCAATATATATCTCCAGACCACCCTTTGCTCCCAGATAGTCCTCGAAAAGCAGATCCTTATCTGCCCTCACAACAGCTGCTCCGGCTCCGTCGCCGAACAGTACACAGGTGGAACGGTCTGTCATATCAATGACCTTTGAAAGCTCCTCGACTCCGATAACTATGCCGTAAGGTCTGGTTCCCGAGGATAAAAGTCCTCTTGCAACCTCCAAACCGTAAATAAAGCCTGCACAGGCAGCATTAATATCCAGAACCGGAATGTCTCCGGGCAGGTCCAGCTCCCTTTGAAGGAGACAGGCTGTTGAGGGTGATGCGTAAGTCGGTGTCACCGTTGCACATACAACACAACCTACCTCTTCCCTCGGGATACCGGCTCTTTCCAGTGCCTGCTTCGCAGCCGCTGTCGCCAGGCTCAGATTATTCTCGTTCTCATTGCAGAAGTGTCTGGAGCGTATTCCCGTCCTTGTGTAGATCCACTCATCATTGGTCTCAACGATCTTTGAAAAATCGTCATTGGTCATCACCTTTGATCCCAGACCTGTTCCGGTAGAGATTATTTCTATTCCTTTCATCATTCCTACTGCATCCCCCTGAACTTCCGTCTTCTGTCCCGTAAGAGCTCCCCGGGCGACATTGCCATAAGCGCAGATAGATTTTTTTCTATCGCCATATCCATGCTGCCGTAGAGACGCCTCGGGTTTTCCTGTCCGCCTCCGAGAGGCTCCGGGATAACCTCGTCCGCGACGTGTGCTTCTCTTATGTCGTCAGCGGTAAGCTTCATTATCTCACAGGCCTCGGCGTGCCTTGAGGAATCCTTCCAGAGTATGCTGGCAAAACCTTCCGGGCTCAAAACCGAGTAAACCGCATATTCCAGCATCAGAAGCCTGTTACATACTCCCAGCGCCAGAGCCCCTCCGGAGCTTCCTTCACCTGTTACAATTGAGATCACCGGTACATGGTAGCTGCTCATCCTCGCCATATTCCTGGCAATGGCCTCTCCCTGGCCGTGCTCCTCGGCATCTATTCCCGGAAAAGCTCCCGGTGTATCAATAAAAGTGATAATGGGTCGTCCGAATTTTTCTGCCTGATCCATTATCCGCAGCGCCTTTCTGTAGCCTTCGGGCTTTGCCATCCCGAAATTATATGCCACATTTTCCTCTGCTGTATGTCCCTTCCGGTGTCCCACGACGCTTACCGGTATCCCGTGGAATCTCGCGATCCCGCCATAGATCGCCGGATCGTCATCATATAGATGATCTCCTCTCTGCTCGAAAAAGTCCGTGAAAAGCGCTTTGATAAAGTCATCTATATGTGGTCTTTCTATTTTTCTTGCCAGAAAGACCTTGTCCTCTGCCGTAAGGTTCACACAGGGCCGGAGCATCCTTGCCTTCTCCATGGAAAGATCCAGCATTTCCTGGTCATCTTCCGCCCTTCCCTTCGACCTGAGCTCTTCCATCCGCATATTTATGCGGCCGACTTCCATAAGAGATTCTCTTATCATCTCGAACCTCCCTTCAGGATATCATCCGCGAATGCACCGCGGGAGTCCTCGTGAAGCTTCAGGATGTCGTAGAGTACTTCCTTCAATTCCTGCCTCTTGACTATCCTGTCTACAAAGCCATGCTTATGCAGATACTCTGCTCTCTGAAATCCCTTCGGGAGTTTAACCCCGATGGTCTGCTCTATTACCCTGGGTCCCGCGAATCCTATAAGTGCTCCGGGCTCCGCCAGCGTAATATCACCCAGAGTCGCAAAGCTGGCCGTCACTCCCCCTGTGGTGGGATGTGTGAGACAGCTGATGTAAAGGCCGCCGTTTTCCGAAAATTCCTGCACCGCAGAGGATGTCTTCGCCATCTGCATCAGGGAGTGTATCCCCTCCTGCATCCTGGCGCCTCCGCTCGCAGCGAAAATAATAAGAGGGAGCTTCTCCCTGTCCGCCGTTTCCACGGCTCTGGTAACCTTCTCCCCCACTATGCTGCTCATACTGCCCATAAAAAAGCGGGTATCCAGAACCACCGCAACCACTTTTATGCCGTTGATCCGGCCAAAAGCAGTAACCGCGGATTCCTTTAATCCCGTCTTTTTTTCGAGCTTTTTAGCTTTTTCCGAATAACCCGGAAAGTTCAGGGGATCCCTTACCCCGGCATCGGAGTTGAAGTCCTGCCTGCTTCCCGGGTCAAAAATAAGGCTAAGCCTCTGATCTGCTGACATTGCCTGATAACGGCCGCAGAAGGGACAGATATTCATATTCTCCTGCCACACCTTCCGCACGGCCCGTCTCCCGCAGGATTTGCAGTTCACGTAGTCAGGCGCCAGCTTTCTCGTGACTGTCATAAAGACAGTCTTTAACGAACGCTCTTCTTTTTCCATGTCAGCCTGCTGCTTCCTTCAGATACTCCACGATATCCCCTACTGTCTGAAGCTTCGCCAGTGTTTCATCAGGGATCTTTATATCCAGTGCTTCCTCGAATGCCATATGAAGTTCAACCAGATCCAGTGAATCTGCTTCCAGATCGTCCATAATGTTCGACTCGGGAGTTACCTGATCCTCATCACAGCCGAGGGTGTCAACGATTATCCTCTTTACCTCTTCAAATTCCATATTCTTCATATCTCCTTTTAATAAAGATGTTTTTCCGCGGCCTTACTCCGGTCGCATGTGGTTTTGAAAACCGTGTTACATAGTAATAATAACTCAAAATGATTTAGCTAAATTTCTTTTAACTAAATCACCTTGAAATAAATACTACATTATTTTTCTTTTGTCAAGTCCGGTCAGTATACGCTCTCCACCCGTATCTCTTCGCCCTCCGGATGGAAACGCCATATCGAATGCCCCGGAAGACGATGCTCGGTTAAATAGTATTCTCCGTCGATTTCCGATATAAAATAAGGGGTTCCGCCTCCTATGAAATAATGATAGATGTCTTCATATTCATTATTCTGCAGATCCTTTAAGGAATGGCATCGTAATATCGTGGCATAGTCCTGATTCCATTTATCATCGGTCGAAACCGTGATATAAAAGTACTCACCGATCCGGGTTATCTGTATCATACCCGCCATGGATGAAGGCACCGGATATCTTTCAAGTATTTCAAAGGTGTCCGGATCCGCCTTTAGTATGCTCTTATTCCCTGAAACAAAATAAATCCCGTCACCGATAAGCGAGAAAGAGCGCACATAAACCCCATTGAGCTCCGGAATGGATTTCACGTCGGAGATATACAGGCTTCCGTCATTCTTATCATTCTTAAAAATATACATTTCCCCACTCATTGAACACCAGACAAAAAAGGCTTCCCTCTCCTTATCATAAACAATGTAATGGGGACGGGATGTGATATTATCGAATATCTGCGTAAGGGTGAAGCCATCTCCCTGCTTCTTATATACGAGGATACGGTCATTTTCCGTGTCATCGGTCAGATAGACCCTTCCGTCACCGGCAAGGGTATGACCTTTATTGATCTCATCTGTCATCACAGACCAGTCCTCAAGAGGGTCATCCGTATTGTCATTAAAGATGATCTGGTTATGATAACAGTCAACGATAAAGTAATCGTCACCTATCTTCGTGATCTGTGTCGGAATATCAAGAGAATTGAAGCTGTTCTTTTCCGGGACTACAGATACGGCGGCCGCGCTGTCCGTCTTCTCTGCGCTTTCCGGCTCCGGGGACGCTTTTCCGTTGGCGCAGCCGCCTAAAAAAAGAGCAGAAAGCAGCAGGATCCGGATGCCATAAATCAGGATTCTGTTAAACACGGGACTTCCCCATATCTTCCAGACCGGCATCAATCTCTGAAAGAAGTCCCCCTTTATTTTCCCGGGACTGAAGGGATGAGGCCGCCTCAAGAGTTTCTTTTCTCAATTCACGGCTAAGCTTCTTCAGATCTTCAAGCTCTTTTCCGATGCCGGCAATATCTTCTGCCCGCTCAACGATAAGATCCCCTTTATCAAGGATATGCTTCTTTGCATCAGCGAAACCGTTCCTTGCCAGAGCCAGTCCTTCCTGCTGTTCCTTAGAATATTTTTCAAGCTGTTGCATAAGCTTATGGGTTTTTTCAAAATCCGAATTCAGTTTTTCAACGGTACTGCTTATTTCCTGAACAGATCTTTCCGTCTGTCCCGCGAGCTTTGAAATTTCTCCCGCAACCACCGCAAAGCCGCGTCCCGCTTCACCGGCACGGGCAGCCTCTATGGAGGCATTCAGAGAAAGAAGATTGGTCTCACTTGCCACATCGGAGATGATCGTAGCAGCTTTATTAATATCCCTGACCGATCCGCCGGTCTCATCAAGCTGCTCTGTGATCCCTGTTATGCTTCTCCCGAGGCTTTCTCCGGAGCCTGAAAGGCTGTCCATAGCCTTTGCTGCATCCTGTAAGGCCTGTCCGCTCTCCTCTTTCATCCCGGAGGGCTTTTCCCTGAATTCTGCCAGACTGCTCTCCAATTTATCCAGCTTTATATCAAAGCTGTCCAAAAGTGATATTACCGTATCCAGCTCCTCCCTCCCGTTTCCGTATCCTCCTGCCTCGGCGATCCTCTTACGGAGGGCAGCTGATCTCTCCTCTATTGCGATAAGGCTCTTTCTGAGTCCCAGGTTTTCCTCATCTCTCAGGCGTTCCTTATCCTCCCTTACCCGGTTCAGGGTTTCATTGTCACGCATCCTTCTTATCGCGGAAAGACCCGTAAAGAAGAGCAGGACTATCATAATAAGTGCAAATATCGAAGCCAATACGGTAATAATCCCGATCCCCGTATTTCCCTTTGAAGCCCCCGGTGCTGACGGCAGGGCGGAAGGTGCCGGAGAATCCTTCCCGGGTTCACTGACTTTGACCTCAGGACTGCCTTCTTCTGTTCCGGAAACCTCCCCTTTCTCAAAAGCGGCTGCTTCCGTAGCTGCAGTATCCTCAGCATTCAGAATCGCTTCCTTTTCATCAAGACGTCCGGATATTTTGATAACCAGAGGATCTGTTTCCGGATATGCAGAAAGAGCGGTTCTCATTCCCGCAATGGCTGCTTCCGCATTTTCCTTTGCTTCCGCATTGTCCTGCCCGGCAGCAGCCTTGCTCCTGTATATCGCAAAAGCTTCATTTATGCTGTCAAAGCCGTCTATCCCCTCTTCCTTCCCGGTAAAATCACAGCCGGTGGTAAAGGTGAAGCCATTATTCTCACCAACAAAATACAGATCGTAATACACAGAGGAAAAGCCTGAAGAATCAAGATCATTAAGTGGTATTTCCACCGATATCCGCTCGTCCTCCTGACTTCCGGTGAATTCCGCCTCCGCGCATATGCTGTCAGTACCATTGATCCTTGAAAGAGATGTGCCCTGCAGAGCACTGCCATGGCATAACAAGAGATCCTCATCGGAAAGGGCTCCTATATCGAGAGCCTTTGAATCGTCAAACAATATCCCCGCAATATGTATTTTCCCCTTAAAGCTACCTCTGTCACCAATTACCCGAATAAGGGCATCTCTCCGTTTTGTCATTTCGGAAAAGCTTCCCCTGAAGCGCACCCGCAGTGCTTCTCCCTCAGGAAGCTTCACGGTCTCCATTTTGTCCAGGCTTACCCTTATCCTGTAGTTTTTGATAAGCTCAGGATCATCCTGTTTTAGGGCGCTAAGAGCGCTTCTTGCCTCACTGTCCCCGGCCGTAAAATCCGCGTATGCCTTCGCTTCGCCGCTGAAATCCGGCTCTGCTGCGGCACTTTCCGCCTGTTCGGCTCTCTCGGATGCTTCCTTTGCCAGGTTTTCCGCATCATCGGCTCTGGCATCACTCTCCGCCAGTGCAGAGGCATAGGCTAACGCAGCAGCCTCCATAGCAGCTGCGTTTTCCTCTGCCGTCTTTACCCGTCCCGCGGAAACAAAGGAACATACCGCCAGCAGGATGACAGAAAAAACAGCCGTCAGCATTATCAGAATGTTTTTCAAACCGTTTCCCGTATTCAAAGAATCTAATACTCCTTCAACTATCCTTCAGAAGAGGAATGATCTATGACAGTATCTCTACGATCCCTTCATAGTCGAACAATGAATAAGCATTTTCCAGCTGTTTATAGCGTTCACTTTCACTGTCCGCAATGCGGAAGCCCTTCATTTTCTCAAATACGGACTCCAGCCTGTCTATATCCATCTTTTCCGCCGCATCCCTTATTTCTTCATATACTTCTTTCATAAGCTCGGGACCGGCCGGCTGCAGATCCTCATTTGCCTTCCCGGTGAAAACATCACCGAGCAGGGTCTTAAACTCCCGGAATTCCCGCAGAAAATCCTCATGATTCTCCCGGATATATTTCAGATCTCCCTTTTTTCCGGCATTTTCCAGGCTCTGGGCCTTTTCTCCGAGCCCTGTCGCCCCGATAAGCTTTGCCGAACTCTTCAGGGCATGCACCTTGATCGTGTAATTCTCTATATCCTCCGAAGCATAAAGATTCTCAATCTCATCCGATTTGCTTTCTATCGAATCATAAAAGATCTGTAACAGCGGCAGATACGCATCCGGAGAACCACTGTAATTAATCCCTTTGTCGATGTCGATCTCATTACGATGCTCCAGCACCTTGAGCGCACCGATCTCCCTGTTTCCGGGATCCCCGTCTTCTCTGTCCCCGTCTCCTGTGACCGGAACCACCAGCTCCTCCGGCAGCATACTTATAAGCATTTTTTCAAGCTGCACAGTATCAACAGGCTTCGAAAGATAATCGTCAAAGCCCTCCGAAATGTATTTCTCCCTGGCTCCCGCTATGGCATTGGCAGTGAGACAGACAGCCGGTGTCTCCTTATTCGGATTGCTGTCATCCTCCCGGATCTCGTGCAGGGTTTCAATGCCATCCTTTTCCGGCATCATATGGTCGAGAAAGATGAGATCATATTTCTTTGACGCTGAAAGCTCCACCGCCCTGAACCCGTTCTCGGCAGTATCTATATGTACCCCGGTCTGTTTCAGAAGGCTGTTGAATACCACCAGGTTCATCGGATTATCATCAACCGCCAGTATCTCCGCATCCGGAGCCGTAAACTTCTCTTTACAGGCTCTTCTCTTTTCCACATTCTCACGGAACGCAGCCTCATAGTCTCCGAGCTCCGTCCATTTCGCAACTCCCTGCTTCAGATCAAAACGGAAGGTGGAGCCGACACCGTATGTACTCTCAACCTGAAGGGTCGATCCCATAAGCTTTAAGAGGCTCTCTGTCAGATTGATCCCCAGACCCACTCCCGCTATGTGACGGTTCTTCTTTTCTTCGATACGCTCAAATTCATTGTAGAGCTTCCTGATATCCTCTTCCCGGATACCGATCCCGGTATCGGTCACGGATATCTTCAGGATCACATTCCCCGGCTCATCCTTTATCTTCTCATACCCCATGCGGAAAGTAATACTGCCCTTTTCCGTATATTTTACCGCATTTGTAAGAAGGTTCATTATTACCTGCTTTATACGCTTTTCATCTCCGAACAGGTTTTTGGGTGTGCCGGGATCAAAATCAAGAATGATCTTTAAGCCCTGGGCATCCGCCCTGGTACGGATCATATTCACCATATCATTCAAAAGATCCGAAAGATCATAAAAATCCGGCTTTATTTCCATTTCTCCTGATTCGATCCTGGAGAAATCAAGGATATTATTGACCAGACCCAGAAGGGTATTTCCCGCACTTCGTATGGTTTCGGAATATTCGACGATATTCGGGTCCTCACTCTCCCTGAATATCATTTCATTCATTCCGAGGATGGCATTTATCGGCGTCCGTATCTCATGAGACATATTGGCAAGAAAGGCACTCTTTGCCCCGGCAAGCCCTTCGGCAACGGCTTTCTCGGTTTCCAGCTCTTCAACCATGGTCTTTTCATAATAAATACAGTTTTCCTTATGGTTAAAGCCGTTATATATGGCGGTCGCCATCTTCCTGCAGCTCTCATATCCGCAGCAATTGCAGTTTATCTCCCTGGACTCGGGCGTAAGCTTATTCATGCTTACAAAAATGTCCTCCAGCTCCTTCTCATTTGGAATATCGTAACGGCATTCCTCAGAACGGTCGGTATAGCCCCTTAGATAATCCTCCAGCTTCAGGTTTTCAAACTGCTTATTAAAATTCTTCAGTCTTTCCTCAGGCGTATCCCCTCTGGACCAGGCATCGCCGCTTTCGTCCTTCTTTGCCATCTCACGGATATCGAGAAGAGCATAATATGCGTCATCCGTCCTGGCCTTTTCCGGATTGACGGCGGTTCCGCAGATACAGCCGTTTTCACAGTTCAGGGCATCAATAAAGAGAAACGGGGTTTCCTTATCCCTGATCCTGTCTGCATTCTGGTGCATCCACTCATAGAGACGCCTTTCACCCTCGATCTGCCTGATAAACACCTGATCTCCGAGAAACCATTTGACATTCTCCGCAAGCCCCCCCGGTGTGGGATAGAAAAGTCCGAGACCGTACTCGATATCGCTGTGGGAGAAATCCGCACTGATATTATGCTCCCTCACGTAATTCATCAAATGCTCGAAGGTAACATTATACTGTACCAGACCCCTGTTCTGCGGATCCTCCATCTCCATCTTCTTTGCGATACAGGGACTAATAAATGCAAATTTGTCGGTGACACCCATCTCCTTACGTGCATAGATCGCTGCGCACATCAGAGGACTCTGCACCGGAAAGAGCATAGGAATAAGCTCCGGAAGGTATCTTTCAATATATGAAACTACTGCGGGACAGGGCTGGGATATTCCCCCGTAGAACTTGTATCTGTCGATATAATTAAGATATCCCCAGGTTGTAATGTCTGCACCGAAGGAAACATTTATTATCCGTTTTACGCCCAATTTCTTAAGGCCGCCGATCACGTTTCCGTATTCTGAGGGGAAATTGGCCCTGAATGCCGGTGCGATAAGTATGGATATGGATTCCCCGTTTTTCAGATCCTCAAAGAAACGCTCCGTATCATCCTCATATTCACGGGCTCCATGGACACAGACATCGATGCAGCTGCCGCAGGCAACACACTTGCTTCCGTCAACCTCGATCCTCGCGTGGCCGTTCTCCTCCGTGGAGATACAGGCACCTATGGCACTGCAAACCTTGATACATTTATTGCAGCCTATGCAGTTATCATTTGTGAATACAATACTACTTTTCATTTCCTTTGCCGGTTCCGGAAACCATCCCGGTTCCTTCTGCGGATTCTCCGTATTATTCTGTCTTCCTGAAGATAATAATACTATGATTATGTAATTAAATCAAAGCGGGTACCCACGGTCTGTGAAAAACAATGATCATACACGCAAAGAAGGCCGTTATAAAAAGATAAAATAACAGCCTTCTCTAAAATGATCTTCTTTTGTTATCGGTCGCCGTTTATCCCATACCGGTGCGGCTTCCCGGCTTTAATCGTCCTTTCCGGCCGAAAGAGTCACATTCACGGTTTTCTGCTCATAGCCATGGTTTTCGGAGGGCTCATATACCGTGACCGCCACGGTATCGCCGGGATTTTTGTCCGACAAAATGCTCTTCAGCTCTTCGACTGCAGACACCTTTTTCCCGTCCACCTCAGTGATGACCGAGTGCTCCTTTAGTCCTGCCCTGTCTGCCGCTCCGTCCTTATCCGCTTTCATAATAAGCACGCCGGCTGGAATATTGTACGATTCTCTGGCTTCGTCAGATACGGTCGTGACCATTATGTCAAGAAAAGCTCCCTGAGATTTCGGATTTTCTCCGCTATTATCCCCGGATTCCTGCCTCTGTCCTTCGTCAGGCCTTCCCTGCGAGTCCCGGTTCTCTTCATTTCTCCCGTCAAAGGGTGTCATATTACGGAAAAAATCTCTTCCGTCAAATCCGGGGAAAGCACTGTCCTTGTCCGTATCTCCCTGCGCCACGGAGCCGTCTTCCTTTTCCGGGGCAGCATCAGGCACATTCCCCGCTGCTTCTCCCGCCATCTCGCGGACCGGATGCCCTTTTTCCGTACCCTTCAGATAGCCGGCGCTGTATGCCGAATAACACATTGTTCCGCAAAGAACGACTATAAGAAGTGCAAATAACGGCTTCGGAACCGAGATATTGCTGTCATTCTTCGGTTTTGTTTCCTCTTTCCTTTCTTCTCTGTATTCATCCATTATCGGTTTCCTCCTGAAAAAATCTTTTTATGCGTCAGCAAAGGATCTTATAATCAGGATTCTAATCGAAAAATGTGTTTTTTCTTTGTCCTTTCTTTGTCTTTTTTGTGAGAAGCCCACAGCTCCCCAAATAAAGCTCCTCTAATACAGCTCCCTCAGCACGAGGATCGTTACTCCCTGATTATCTCCGGGCATTATCCGCTTTACCTTTGGATCCGGCCCGTACCAGTCGTAGATCATATTCTTCAGTCTGGTGCCCCGGTTAAAGCCATGGATCAGCCTAAGCTGATAGGTTCCGGATCCGGCTGATTTTAGTGCCTTATCGATCTTTTTTACCGCTTCCTCCTGTGTCAGCCCATGAAGGTCTATCGTCACAAAAGGTTCATCCATTTCTCGCAACCCCGCTCTTTCTCGCAGCCTCGGCAACTGCTGCCGCAACTGCGAGGCCTACCTTCGGATCAAAGGCATAGGGGATGATATAGTCGGGACTCAGCTCACTGTCTGAGATAAGTCCTGCAAGCGCATTTGCTGCCGCCATCTTCATCTCTTCATTTATATCCCGGGCTCTTACGTCAAAGGTTCCCCTGAAAATACCGGGGAAGGCCAGTACATTATTTATCTGGTTCGGAAAGTCACTCCGTCCTGTAGCGATCACCTTTGCCCCTCCCGCCTTTGCATCATCCGGGAATATCTCCGGTGTGGGATTTGCACAGGCAAAGATTATGGCATCCCTGTTCATAGTCTTTACCATGTCGGTATTTATGGTTCCGGGTCCGGATACCCCTATGAAAATATCCGCACCTTTCAGCATGTCCGCTATGCTGCCCTTTTCCTTACCGAGATTAGTCTGCCTTGCCATCTCCTCTTTTATCCAGTTGAGGCCATCCCTTCCCTCATAGATAGCCCCTTTCCGGTCGCACATGGTAATATCCTTAAAGCCTGCGGACAGAAGCAGCTTAACGATGGCTATTGCCGCAGCTCCCGCTCCGCTGGTCACGATCTTCACATCTTCCTTTTTCTTTCCCGTAACCTTGAGGGCGTTCGTGAGCCCCGCCAGAGTAATGACAGCCGTTCCATGCTGGTCATCATGGAAGATCGGAATATCCGTCCTTTCCTTTAGCTTCCTCTCTATCTCGAAACAGCGGGGAGCGGAAATATCCTCCAGATTGATGCCTCCGAAGGATCCGGAGATAAGAGCGACCGTATTAACAAATTCATCCACATCCTTTGTTTTTACGCAGAGCGGAAATGCATCCACATCACCGAACTCCTTAAAGAGCACGCATTTCCCTTCCATAACGGGCATACCTGCCTCCGGTCCTATGTCTCCCAGCCCCAGTACCGCGGATCCGTCCGTGATAACGGCGCACATATTGTGACGTCTTGTAAGATCATAGGATTTGCTGATGTCCTTCTGTATGGCGAGACAAGGTTCTGCTACCCCCGGAGTATATGCAAGTGACAGATCCTCCTTCGTCTTTACGCTAACCCTTGAAACCACCTCTATTTTTCCCTTCCACTCACCGTGAAGCCTCAGGGATTCTTCCGCATAATTCATTCCCGATACCGCTCCTTTCCTATAGTCTTGGAAAATTGCGGAACGACTCCGCTTTTTCCGTTGTTTTCCCTGATTATACCCGAAAAACCCGTAGTATGCTATATTATGATGATATCAGGGTCATAAGTCCGAACCCATTTCGTGCTTGCACGAAAGTGGGTGAGAGACTTAATGACCCGCCCCACATTGAGCGCGAAGTGGGGTGAATGCGCCGCGAGAGCGCGAAATGTGGGAGGAGCGTGAGAGCACAAGGTGCGGAACGCTCCGGATATCGGGTTTTGACCCCGACATCTTATGATTAAGTCGCCAAAAGTAATTGTCACCACAAAAAATGCTCTTAGCGGGGACAGGGAGGTCTGAAATCAAATGACGGATCGGTTCTCAAGAACTAAATTGTTATATGGAGCGGAGGTTATGGAAAAGCTTGCCTCCTCCCGTGTTGCTGTTTTCGGAATAGGCGGAGTGGGCGGATATGTGGTCGAAGCTCTTGCAAGGAGCGGTATCGGGGCTCTGGATCTTATTGATAATGACCGGATCTGCCTTTCCAATATAAACCGCCAGATCATAGCTGCCGAAAGCACCTTGGGTAAATATAAGGTTGACGTCGCCGGAGAACGGATTCTTGATATCAACCCGGAGTGCAGGGTAAAAACGTACAAAACCTTCTTTCTGCCCGAAACACAGGATGAATTCGACTTTCATGAATATAACTACGTAGTTGACGCAATCGACACCGTTACCGGAAAGCTTACGATCATAGAAAGGGCAAAAAAAGCCGGCATACCCGTAATATCCTCCATGGGTGCAGGAAACAAGGTAAATGCCGCCCTGTTTGAGGTTGCCGATATATATGACACCTCTGTCTGCCCTCTTGCGAAGGTAATGCGGCGCGAATGTAAAAAAAGAGGGATAGATTCATTAAAGGTTGTTTATTCAAAGGAAAAGCCCCTCCGCCCTTCAGGAGACAGCTCCACAGACTGCGGGCAGCATAGCGACTGTCCTCCCGGGACAGACCGCCATGCCGCGGGACGCAGAGCTATCCCGGGATCAACAGCATTTGCCCCTTCCGTTGCAGGACTGATTATAGCAGGAGAAGTCGTCAATGATCTTGCCGAATGGTGAAGCATTAACCCGTACCCCCGAGGCCTGCCCGCTTATCGGGTTTGCGCACTCATAGCATATCTGTTTTTTATATTATTACTTGACTTTACCGTATATGGTAATTATAAAATTAAAGTAACTATTTAGAACCGTCACTTGTGGTTCTGCAAATTTATACAAATGATTCGGACGCCAAATCGCGATTATCGTATGGAATTATGGCTTTTAAATATAGGAGGACAATGAAATGAGGAAAATGTTCCGAGGTATAATAGCTGGAATGCTTGTGATATTGCTTTGCGCGGGTATTCTGACAGGCTGCGGCAAGAAAGCTGAACCTGTGGCCTCCACAGCAGAGAAAACAGAGCCCAAAAATGCTGTCCCGGAGGATACGGAACCCGAAGATTCCTTACCGGAGGATACGGAAGAATATTACGACGATGAGGAATTTGAAGAATATGAAGACTATGAAGACTTTGAAAACTATGAAGACCTTGAAGAAGAACCTGAGGAAATAACGGAGGAGCATTCCCGGCCCGATGCGAATGCGGCTGGTTCCAAAAACCTGAGCAATGAAGAAATAGTAGAATTGGCAAAAAAACACAGTGGTGCTCCAGTTGCCGAGCTTGACCAGGTGATGGATAACGGGAATCTGTATATTCATTTATATGAGGACATGGAAGATCATACAGCTACTATCGACTGGTATGAGATAGATCCTAAGACCCTTAAGGGCACAAATTTCATGGGTGAGGAAGTAGATCTTTCGGATGGTGCTTCTTCGGCAGCAGCTCCTTCCGACAGCGAGGGTGACGCGGGAGAAGGTGTCGCTATTGCGGACGGCGAATATGTTACTGATGAAGAATATGAAGGAGAGCTTTCCGCCGACGGAAAAACCTTGACGATCACAACAGCTCTCTCAGAATTCGTTAACAGCCCGTCGCCGTCCTATCCGAAGCAGACATATGTCATCACGGTAGCTGATTCGTGCAAATGTGTCGAGGTGCAGGAAGAAACAAAGGTGAGTTCATTCTTTGACAAAATGGATCTTATTAATGATTTTCTAAAAGGAAAGAACGGCCTTCCGATCACTCTGAAATTTAAGAATAATGAACTTATTGAGATCTTGTTCACTTCGTAAAACTTTATTAAGCCGGCAGACTGACACGTTTATTTCAAAACTGACTGTACTTTCAAGGATAGGGTTCTATCCCTATCCATTCTCATTTCAAGCGTCCAGGAAGACCAAACCTCCGACCTACCGCTTAGGAGGCGGTCGCTCTATCCTGCTGAGCTACGTAGACATATATCTAAATATTAACTTGTATCCTTAATTTATTTCCCTCATCAGCCAGACCTGCAATCTGACAGCTTCTCCCAGAGGGCAAAGCCTTCATGTTATCAAGCGTCCACGAGAGGGCGCTCGACGTCCGGGGGACGTCGGCTCAGCGCCGACCAGAGCGGAGAGGAGACCGAACCTCCGACCTACCGCTTAGGAGATAATAGTAAATTCAAGAATACAGAAAGGGCGGACGTTTCCGGATCACATTTTAAATTGTCACCCACTTTGTCACCCATTTTATAGTAAGCGAAATAAAAAATTTCGTTTACAATATATTCTTCACAACTTAACGTTAAATTAAAATCGTATATGAAAAAGCGACCATCCCGTGATGATCGCCGCAGCTTTATTTCTTTATCAGCCCCGCATATATAGATCGCTGAGATTGCGGGATTTTAAGTGTCTCCATGGCTTTGTCCAATGAAAACCCTAAGGATTCCATAATATCTTTCAAATGATTGACGGTTGTTTCGCGCTCTTTTTCATTGACCTTTTCATCTACCCGGTCCTTCATGATTTCCATCAATACATCACCAGCCATTTCGTTCCTCCTTACCTCCTCAAAGATCTGAGGGTTCTTCACTGCCAGCAGTTCTATGAGAACTCTGTAATGATCCCTTAAACTGTCTGTCCTTTCTTTATCTGCGGATACTATTACCCGTTCCACATCCTTTTCTGCCGCTTTATCCGTTAATGCCCTGTATGCCGCGTATTCCTCACCCTGAAGCTCCCCCGTGATAACAATCTGAAAAGGAATGTCCGTTATTCCTTTTACAATATAGATTCCCGGTGCATCACCTTTGATGAGATTCCCGGATCTCTCCATTGCCTTAAAGAGCTTCGGGTTCTTTACAGCACGGAAGATGGATATTGTTACCTCGTCTGCTTTAATATCTCCCTCATGTTCTGCGATTCCGATATAAAGATACGCATAAGCGGCTATCTTTCTGATCACCCGTTCATTCAAAGAATCATGGGGATTCTTATATTCAAGGATGTTATGCTTACGGAAGATCTTGAAAATGTCCTTATCAAACTTATACGTTGAAGCCGGAAAAATGGCAACATGATTTTCACGCCCATTAAGTACGCAGTACGCATCGCACGTAACCTGCCATCTTCTCCGCACCAGCTAAATCCTACTCAAAAGCCTTTGGATGTTTTCGTGCGAATTCTGAAATATCCTTCTCTATCTCGGTATCGCTCATACTATCAAAATACTGCTGTCTCCAAGCTGTATAATCAGCCTGCTCACGAAATACCAAAGAAATAAATCTTTCTGCTTCCACTATGCCAAGTCCTTGGGTAAGACATCTCATTCCCCGTGTTAAGGTTTCTGCTGTATTCATTCTTCCCTCCAGTTTCTGATAAAGTCTATCGGGTTCATAAGATGGATCTCATCGTTCTGATACTTTAGCAGCCGGTCGTCAACGGATAACATATAATCACAGCCTGCATATATGGCACAGGCTATATGGTAAGCATCCAGTGTTTTTATCCCGGTTTCAATAATTGGCTGTGCCAACTCCTCTATTTCCTTTATTTTATCAGAGTCTACTATTTCATTTCCATACTGCTTGATAAAATCAACAATTGAGCAGGGCTTCAGCACTTCTGACAGAGCTCTTATCCTTGGTCATGAGGTTCAGACAAATGAAGAGCACTATAGCCTTACCGACCAAAGGCGGCTTTCCAGTATTAAGGCTCGTTTTCTCAGCAATAACGAAAAGTAAAATTGTCACCCATTGTCACCCACCTAAGCAAAAAAATAGGAAGTCCGAAAACTCCCTATTTTTCACCGTCCACGAGAGGGCGCTCGACGTCCAGGGGACGTCGGCTTAGCGCCGACCGGAGCGAAGCGGAGATCGAACCTGTTCGAGTCCGAACAGGACTCGAACTGAAAAGCTGACAGAAGCCTTGCGCTCCTGTCAGCTTTTCAAATCGCGTCCACGAGAGGATTCGAACCTCCGACCTACCGCTTAGGAGGCGGTCGCTCTATCCTACTGAGCTACGTAGACATATATCTATACTGTCCTGACATTTATGATGATCTCCACTAGGTGAAGTTCACATGACCCTGGAGCCAGATAATACCTTTGAACCTCCGACCCGGAGCCGGCTCCCCTGTCAGATCCTTTTCGTTGATGCAGACATCAAGTGTCAGATCATTGCATTTCACAGTTATAACATAAATAGCTTCTTTGGTCAAACTGTTATGCATCAGCCGCCCTTCAGTGATCTCCCCAAGAACTGAATACAGATCACATTCAATTCCCCAGGGCATAAAGTAAGTATCCACAAGGGAAAGAATATCGTCCGTCCGGATCTTTTTCGAGATCGCAGTATAGGTGTCGATATCTTCCATGGTAAGGTCATCTATTGCGTCCTCATCACCATCTCTGGCTGCAGCCAGAAGCTGATGCCGGTTTTCTTCCCTGTCTTTCCCTGCAATGACCCTCACGGGATCCTTCATAAGAGGAAGGACCACGGAACCCTCGGTGCTCATAGCGGCAAAATTCACAGACGTGTTCTTTTCAGGTTTTAATCCATTATTTCTATGTCGGAGATAATCCAGTCGGTTTTGAAGAAGGAAGATAAGACTCACGCCAACCTTTAGATCATCGCAGAGACCGGCATAGGAATCCTTTTCTATATGCCGTTCAATGCTTATTTCCTCGGCAGAGCTTACATTCTGTCCGATTATGTACGGATAATAGTACTCATATTCAAATTCCGCATCCTCAGAATAGGTACCGCAGACGGTGATTCCGAGGAGATCTGCATACTCCTTCCGGAATTCCACGGCCAACGTATCGTCGGAAGCGGAAACATACTGTCTTTCAGTCGGATTCTTTATCACATCATTGAGTATTTTTTCAAGACTCTTTCTGTTTTTTATTCCGCTGAAGCCAATGGCTCTTAAATACTTGTGCATCTTTGTTACTTATCGGTGGTCTTTCTGGCGGCTCTTTCCGCCCTTCGGGAAGCTTCTTTTATCACCCTGTCATGGTGATCCTTGGAATTCTGCAGTGTTACCGCCTGCTCCAGTGCCTCCTTCTCCTCAAAGCCCAGATCAATGGCAGACTTGCCATCCACTATCTCCTTTGTATAAGTATAACACCCGTTATTTGAGTGTACGGAATTCATTATATATCCGTTATCGTCCTTATCCAGCATACACAGGGCAAAGCTCAGCTTTCCGCCCATCTCATGGAATGCGTCATACTTTACCAGACCCATCTTCTGATAACAGCTTTGAATGTTTTTCAAAAGACTGTCAATATCACGTCGGTCTCTTCTTGTTGCGGTTTTTAGATCGGAAATATCGGTAAATAATTCTTCGAACTGATTTTCCAGACTCTTACCATCTTTTCCTTCCATAAACACTTCATATTCTTCCCTGATCTTCCTGAACCTGGCCATCTGCACAAAATGCAGAATGAAAATAACCAATATAAGGATTAGAAGAAAGATCACTATATAGAAAGGATCCAGCCAGCCTAGTCCAAGATAATTTAATATGTTACTCTGATTCATTATCCTGTTACTGCGCTCCTTTCAATTTTTTCACCAGCTCTTCCAGCTCTTCGGGAGAATAGTACTCTATTTCGATCCTTCCTTTTCTGCTGTCTCTGGCCTTTATACTTACCTTTGCACCCACACTTTCCCTGATCTCATCTTCGTATTTTCTGAGTATCAGATCCAGCGCCTCATTGTCCTTTTTCGCTGCTTTTTTCTTCGGAGGCTTAACGAAATCCCTTACCATCTTTTCGATTTCCCGAACCGTCATCTCTTCATCAAAGATCCGCTGAGCCATCTCGTACTGTTTCTCCCCATCCGTGATAGGAAGCAAAGATCTGGCATGCCCCTGGCGAAGCTTTCCCTCGATCACCATCTGCTGAACCCTTTGATCGAGCTTCAGTAACCGCATTGCATTGGTAATGGTAACTCTGTTCTTTCCTATCCGCTCTCCCAGCTCATCCTGTTTAAGACCATAATCGGAAAGAAGCCTCTTATATGCCTGACCCTCCTCTATGGGATTAAGCTTCTGCCTCTGTAGATTTTCCAGAAGCTGTATCTCCACCTTCTCCTGCTCGTTGAACTCCCTTACTATGACGGGTACTTCTTTTAAGCCGGCTATCTTGGCAGCCCTCCATCTTCTCTCTCCTGCCACGATCATATAGCCCCTGTCCTTTTTCTGGACAAGGAGCGGCTGGAATACTCCATGGGTCTTTATGGAATCTGCCAGCTCATTAATTTCGTCCTCTCCGAAATCCTTTCTCGGCTGATCGGGATCCGGTTCAAGGCGGCTCAGTTTAACCCATAATATCTGATCCTTATTCTCGGTTTCTGTCTTTCTTTCGGCGTTACTTCCGACTTCCACGCTGTCGGGTATCAGTGCGTCAAGTCCTCTTCCCAGTCCTGTTTTTTTTGCCATAAAAGCTGCTTCTCCTTGATTTTTTCCTTATTTTGCCTTCAGTACTTCCTCTGCAAGCTTTCTGTAAGCTTCTGCTCCCGCTGATTTTGCATCATATACGGTTATAGGCATACCATAGCTTGGTGCTTCGGCAAGCCTGATATTTCTCGGAATAATGGTTTTGTAAATATCTTCTCCCAGATGTTCGCTTACATTTTCTACAACCTGCTGGGAAAGGTTTGTTCTGGAATCGTACATAGTGAATACGACTCCCTCTATTTCAAGTCTGGAATTCAGTCTTTCCCGGACCAGATTCACGGTTCGGATAAGCTGTGACAAGCCCTCCAACGCGTAGTATTCGCACTGGATCGGAACCAGTACCGTATCCGCCGCAACAAGGGCGTTAACGGTAAGAGTACTTAGGCTCGGAGGACAGTCTATGATAACATAGTCATACTCATTCCTTAATGAAACAGCTTTCCTGTCAAGAATGTATTCCTTTTCCTTTGTCCCGATCAATTCAATTTCTGCAGCCGCCAGATCCACATTTGAAGGGATAAGCGAAACAAAGGGTATTACCTCTCTCTGGACACAGTCATCAATCTCCGTGTTTTCATCAAGAAGAAGATCATAAACCGTATTTTCTGCCAGGTTTTTGTCTACTCCCAATCCGCTTGTTGTGTTCCCCTGCGGGTCACTGTCTATCACAAGAACTTTCTTTTTCTTTTCCGCAAGACAGGCCGCCAGATTTATTGTTGTGGTGGATTTCCCCACACCACCCTTCTGATTGGCAATAGCGATAATCTTTCCCATTTTGGTATCTCCTGTATTTATGTTCTCCTTTGCCGGAGTGTTTGTCTGATCCGTTCTGTCCGGATAGCTGTTTCTGAGTGCGCGAAGATGATTATAGCACAAAAGACATATATTGTGTTACATCATTCCGTCATCAGTTTCAGAAACTTCTTCTTAAACAGTTCGTCATCGGTTACGCTTACAACTTCGAGATTGTATTCCCCTGTTTCCGGCATAGATTCATAGACGTTCCCCTCAACATAAAAGATCACCTGTCCGTAGGCAGCGTCATTATTTATACAGGCTGTTCCATAACATTTTTTTGTTTCTTTCACATACCCTGGCCAGGCTATAGCCGCCATGGCCAGAGCGTCCGGAAGGCCTGTATTTTGCCCAAGCTTCCTATATAACTGCGTTAATTTCGTAAGGGCCTTACTCTCATACCTCCCCATCTCATTTCCCTTTGCCATTTTGCTGAGGTCTTCATCGCTTAGGCCTGAAGTCTCATTCTGACAATCAAGCCCGACTATGGTCGCAGGAATTCCCGATCTTAGAACCGTGTCATATGCTTCCGCATCACTGAATACATTAAACTCCGCAACCGGTGTCGCATTCCCGGGTCCGAAGCCTGTCGTTCCCATTATCCATAAGCGCTTCACCTTCTTCATTGTATCCGTGTCCTTCTGTACTGCCATTGCAATATTTGTAAGAGGTCCAAGGCATATTATCTCTATTTCTCCAGGATTTTCTTTTACGGTGTCAAGGATATAATCCACAGCCGGCTTCTCCTGTGGTTTGCCATTTGGATGGATCAGATCCTGGTCCCCCATTCCGTCCTGCCCATGAACACTGATCATTTCTTCTCTTTCCTTGAAGAGCGGTTTTTCTGTCCCGATATATACCGGGGCACTGCAGCCTCCCGTTTCAAGTGTCATGATTGCATTGTCTGTGGACTGCTTAAGAGGCACATTTCCGTATAGGACCGTTACCCCGAGAATGTCAAGGTTATCCGCCTTTGCCGCGATAAGAAGGGCTGCTGCATCATCCGATCCTGTGTCGGTGTCAATTATCACCCTGTGTTTTTCTAAGTCGGTCTTCCCTTTATCCTCTGCTGCTCCGCATCCTACAAACAGACATGCGGAAAGACTTAGTGCTGCTATTAAATAAATGGTCTTTTTCATTATTATGGTTTTCTTTTTTAACTCAATGATTTCATAGTTAACTTTTTTAGTATAGCACAATCTGAGCATAGCGATGATTTTCTATAACTGTTTTTTTGCTATTCGTTCCCTGCACCACGCCACGACATCTATGTCGCCTGGTCCAAGATTCCCTCTGATTCGTTCGACTCACATTTCTGTTGTATGAACTTTATCAATATTTTCAGTCAACATCTCTTTCTTATCTCCTGCAAGCCTGTTTATTGTTTCTGCCGGTTTTGAGACAATGGCCCGGAACGCTCTCCCCCTCCTTTTTCTTTGACAGATGTTTCGAACAATCCCCTCCTTTACCTTCCCCGGATGGGGATGGTTGTTCAGAGGAGCATTCGACTTTGTTCCTCTGTCTCATTGCATCCGGTGCAATTCCGATTTCCCCCGACATCCTGCATCGTCAACCAGCTGTTCATAAATAACTTTACAGTTTGACACATGACAGGCTTTCATCTGCAAAAAAGAAACGTGGCTGTAGCGTACTACGGTGAGACTTTCTGATGAAGCAGATGGGCGTCTGGGCAAGTCAACTGTGATGATTTATTTATGAACAGATTTTTACCCTTCGTAAATGTTTCACGTGAAACATTGTTGTGCGAACAAAGGATCGATATACAATAATGTTTCACGTGAAACATGCTTGTATGTCATATATATCCTTACACAATTATGTTTCACGTGAAACATTTAAAGTGGTTCTCGTGTTGGAGTCCCGGCCTTACGGGGATATCGTATTGGAGATTTCTTTTCCTTGTTGATAAAAATAAGACACCTTTTATCTCCGCCGGGCAAGACATACTCGTTAAAAGAATCAAGACGTCCTCCAAGCAAAGAGATCGCGTTATCTGCACAAGAAAGTTCTTCTTTCCCGTTGTCACCTTTGTATGAAACAAGCCTGCCACCGGTCTTTACAAAAGGAAGAGCAAGCTCGGAAAGTGAAGAAAGATTGGAGACCGCCCGGGATAAAACCAGGTCAAACTGTTCCCTGTAGCTATCCAAATGTGCAAGATCCTCGGCTCTGCCATGAACCACAGATATCTTTTTAAGACCAAGTTCACTTATCACTTCTTCAAGAAATATAAGTTTTTTTCTGACTGAATCCATAAGAAGAAATTCCGTGTCAGGCAAAAAAATTTTTAAGGGTACTCCCGGAAATCCTCCACCCGTGCCAAGATCCAAAACCCTTTGTCCGCCATAAAATTTTTGATACTTTAGGACAAAAAGGCAGTCTGCAAAATGTTTTCTCATAACTTCATCGTATTCTGTTATGGCAGTAAGGTTAAGGAACCTGTTCTTCTCACTCAAAAGAAAATAAAAGCGTTCAAGCTTATCAAGAAAATCCGTTGTATATTCTATACCTATGTCCGTTAAAAGCTTTTCAAGTGTGTGATTCTTCAAATCTGCTCTTGTCCTTTGCATCGAGATAAATTGATAATATCTGAATATCCGCAGGGGAGATTCCCTGAATTCTGGAAGCCTGTCCGATATTTTCCGGTCTGAATTTATTAAGCTTCTGCTGTGCTTCCAACCTGATCCCATGTATTCGTGTGAAGTCAATATCGGTAGGTATCCTCTTTTTTTCAAGCTTCTTAAACTGTTCGACCTGCCTAAGCTCCCTTTCAAGATACCCTTTATACTTTATCTCGATATTAATCTGTTCGATAATATCCGGAGGCAGCTCCGGTCTGTCACGATCAATAGGCGCAATCTTTTCATAGGAAAGCTCGGGTCGTCTTATAATTTCCTCAAGAGAAGCACCGGTAACCAAAGGTGTACTTCCAACCGAAAGAAGAAATTCGGATATGGAAGCGGAAGCGCCCACAGTTATCCCTTTTAGTCTTTCAATTTCCGAAAAGATAAGCTTCTCTTTCTCATTAAGAGCCTGAAGCTCGCTATCAGAAATAAGACCTGCTTCATAGCCTTTTCTTCTTAATCTCCGGTCAGCGTTATCCTGCCTTAGAAGAAGCCTGTATTCTGCACGGCTCGTCATCATTCGGTAAGGCTCGAAGCCCTCCTTTGTAACAAGATCATCGATCAGAACCCCAATATATCCTTCTGACCTGTCAATGATAAGAGGCTCCCTACCCTTGATAAACATAGCAGCATTTATACCGGCAATAAGTCCTTGAGCTGCAGCCTCCTCATAACCGGAGCTGCCGTTACTTTGTCCACCGGAAAAAAGCCCTTTAACATTCTTAAATTCAAGTGAATGTTTTAACTGAATCCCCTTAAAACAGTCATATTCTATAGCATATGCATTTCGGACAATATCCGCGTTTTCAAGTCCCGGAACGGAACGGTACATTCTTAGCTGAACATCCTCAGGCATAGAGCTGCTCATACCATCAACATACCATTCATTCGTATGTATGCCCTCAGGTTCAAGGAAGACCTGATGTCTATTCTTATCCGGGAACTTCACAACCTTATCCTCTATTGAGGGACAGTATCTGGGTCCCGTACCCTCAATAACCCCGGCAAATAAAGGAGATCTGTCAAGGCTGCCCCTGATTATTTCATGGGTTGTCTCATTGGTATAGGTAAGAAAGCATGGCACCTGTTCCTTTTGAACAGAGGAAGGATCCGTTGAAAAAGAAAAGGGAACTACCGGCACATCGCCGTACTGGGGAACCATTTTTGAAAAATCAATGGTTCTGCCGTCCAATCGGGCCGGCGTCCCGGTCTTATATCTGTGTATCTCCACACCAGCCTTAATAAGTGAATCCGATAATGAATTTGCAGCCTTCAGGCCATTAGGTCCGGTATTTGTAATTGCCTCTCCGCAAAGGCATCTGGCTTTCAGATATACTCCGGTACAAAGAACGACAGCTTTCGCTATGTAAACCAATCCGGTCAGGGTCTTTACTCCTTTAACCTCTCCGTTCTCTGTCAAAAGCTCCGTTATCTCCGCCTGCTTTAGTGTTAGATTATCCTGACCCTCAAGAACCTGACGCATACTTCGGGAATAATCCTCTTTATCAGCCTGTGCTCTAAGAGAATGCACGGCAGGTCCCTTTGAGGAATTCAACATTTTTGACTGTATAAAGGTTTTGTCAATGTTTTTCCCCATCTCTCCGCCAAGGGCATCTATCTCACGAACCAGGTGTCCCTTGGAGCTGCCGCCTATATTAGGATTGCAGGGCATCATGGCAACACTGTTTATGCAGACCGTAAAAACTATGGTTTTTATTCCGAGCCGAGCGAGTGCCAGTCCCGCTTCGCATCCGGCGTGACCGGCACCGATCACGGCTGCTTCATAATCCCTGATAAGGGTTTTCATACTGTTTCCTCTTTCATTATTTTTCCCTATCATCCTGAGTGTCAGTGGAAAACTCTTTCCCACCAGTTATCGAAGATTCTTCGCTTCGCTCAGAATGACAATGGAGCGCATTTCAGAATGACAATGGAGCTTCGCTCAAAATGACAATGAGCTTCGCCCGCACCGCTTACTTTCCCATACAGAATTCAGAAAAGATCCTGTCAAAAAGATCCTCATCCGTACTTTCACCGATAACATTTCCGAGGTGGGTATATGCATCCATAAGATCTGAAGTAAAAAAATCTTCTGTCATATTATCATCAATACTGTTTATAACAAACTCGAGACTATCCCTTGAAAGCCTAAGCTCTGTTAGCTGTCTTTCGCAGGAAACAAAGATCTCTTCATCCGTTTTAAGCTTTTCCGACAGGAACATCTCACTAACGGTCTCTCTTAATTCCTTAAGTCCCATTTCCTCCGGAACGGAAAAATCGATAACCGGACAAGAAAAGTTAAAATGATGATCACGGTCGCTTCTCAGATCTGTCTTATTTAGCAGAACAATACATTTCTTACCTAATGACATTATATGATCAAAGATCTCCATATCCTCAGAATTTATTTCGGAGCTTGAATCTACAGTAAACAAACAGAGGTCTGCTTTTTCAATGGTTTCCCTTGATCTCTCGACTCCTATTTTCTCAACCTTATCTCCGGTCTCCCTGATCCCGGCCGTATCCGAAAGTATAAGAGGTATTCCGTCTATCAAAACCTCGGAGGAAAGCACGTCTCTGGTGGTTCCTGGGATATCTGTTACTATTGCCCTGTTTTCCCCGGATAATAAATTGAGTATTGAGGATTTTCCCACATTTGGCTTTCCGACTATGGCAGTTTTGATACCGCTCTTCAGGATCCTTCCTGTATCGGCTCCGGACAAGAGCTCTTCTATCTCTCCGATCATTTCAGACACCTTTGCTCTAAGCTGAGAAGGATATCCATCAAGTGAATAATGCTCGGGATCATCAATGGCCGACTCCAGAAACGCAGTTTCATGTATGATTTCATCCCTTAATATAATGATCTTCTTATACAGTCCGCCCCTTAATAGTGATACGGCATTTTTTCTGGCGAACTCATTGGAAGAGGAAATGACATCCATCACTGCCTCAGCCTCCGTCAGATCTATTCTCCCGTTAAGAAAGGCTCTCCTTGTAAACTCCCCCGGCTCAGCTGCTCTGGCACCATTTTTTATAATATGTGAAAGAACCCGTCGTAAAATAAAGCTGCCTCCGTGACAGCTTATTTCCACCGTGTCCTCCGCTGTGTATGACCGGGGCTTCCTGAAAACAGTGATCAGAACCTCATCGATCATCTCATTCCCGTCAGAAAAAAAACCGTACTTTACCGTATGGGATGGCTGACCCTGAATATCAAGCTTTTTCCCACTCTTCGTCACTATCATCCCGTCTGCAATATTCAAAGCTTCGCTTCCGGAAATCCTTATTATACCTATTCCCGAACGTCCGGGTGCCGTGGAAATGGCGGCAATTGTATCGTTTTCTCTGTTCATAAACATAATAGTCGAAGAAATATGAAGAAAAGCCGCACCCTGAAAAAGGCGCGGCCGAAAACCACTTTCTATTATTTCTTCAGTGTGATGACCACTCTCCTGAAGGGTTCATCTCCTTCGGAATGGGTAACTACATATCTGTCTCCCTGAAGTGCGGAATGGATGATCCTTCTCTCATAAGGATTCATGGGCTCCAGAGAAACCGGCCTCTTTGTTCTCTTTACCTTAAATGCCAGATTTTTGGCAAGGTTTTCCAGAGTTTTTCTCCTTCTTTCCCTGTAATCCTCGGTATCAACCTTCACTCTGATATATTCACTGGTTCCCTTATTAACGATCAGGCTCGCAAGATATTGCACAGAATCCAGCGTCTGACCCCTCTTTCCGATAAGAATCCCCATCTCAGGACCGGAAAGCTCGATGTTAAGAGATCTTTCGGCGGTATTCAGACTGATCTCGGATGAAACATCAAGCTCCATTGCCTTGAAAAGATCAGCTAAAAACTTCTGAACCCTGTTCTTTGTCTCCTCCTCGTCTATCCGGCTGCCCGCGTTATCAGAAGAGGAAACCGCATTCTCAGAGCTTTTTTCTGCTTTTCCGGAAGAGAAAGAAGTCCCGGTATCCTTAGGGCTTTCCTCCTTAATAACAGGAGCTGTATCGGTATTTTCCTTAATTTCCTTATTAACCCCCTCCTTGATCCTCGCCTTTATTACTGTAGGCTTTGTATTAAAACCAAGAATGCCGGATTTTCCCATATCGACTATTTCATAATCAAGATCTGAAGCTTCTACAGAAAAATGTCTGCAGGCATCAGATAAAACGCTCTCCAGTGATTTTCCCGAAAATTCTGTATATTCCATTATAATTCTCCTTTTTGAAATAAACACGACAAAGCTTATTTCTTTGCTCTTTCGTTGTACTCCCTTACCATATTGGCTCTCGCCGCAATACTGCCGGGACTCTTATTTTCCATATTGTCCACTGTTCCATCAGCCGGTTTAATATTACCCGGATTAATATTCGAAGCTTTGATATTTGCCCTTGAGGATATTGAATCCTTTGTGGACGGACTGTTTATGGGAGCAGCCTTTTTTACACCCTCTTTTGCAAGATTCTTTTCAACAATGCTCTCAATATTCATGTGGTCGATATGTCTGTTGATAAAGAACTGCTCAATACTTCTGATAACCGCACCGGATATCCAGTAGATACCCATACCGATTGGAAGGCTGAAGCAGAAAAACGCAGAAACAAGCGGCATGGTGACATTCATTGATTTCATCATACGTGCTGTGGAATCAGCATCTCCGCTGTTTGCTGCCTGAGGCATAAATAAAGTATTCAACCACTGTGTGGCTGCGGCAAGAAGGGGAACCATAACAGCACCCAGTATCATAAGAAAATTTCCGTTTGAAAAAGAAGTCTTTATGATATCGATCGGCGAATATGCCACATTCAGTCCCAGAAAGGTATTAAAACCTTCAAACTGGGTTCTTACCCTTTCAAAGATCTCCATATCGAGACCATTTATGCCTTTTATCATATCCCAGTCGGCAATGGAAGCACGGTTAAGAACATCAATAACCGAATTCACCGCTTCCTCACCCGTAAATTCAATTGACTTTCCGACCTGTCCGCTCTTAACAACAGAGAGACCTGATAATACATCCACTCCGTTAGCTGTGGACAAAATATTATCTGCCAGCTCCTTCAAGCAGTCATATACCTTTGTCACATAGGCCGGAATACTGTAAATAACCCTGTACAGGGCAAAAAGAATGGGCATCTGTATCAAAAGCTGCACACAGCTTCCTGTGGGAGATACACCGTACTTCTTATAAACAAACTGCATCTCCTCATTCTGCTTCGTCATAGAATCCTGATCTTTTTTGCCCTTATACTTTTCCTGTATGGCCTTGATCTCCGGATTCATTCTGGCTGACAGTTTACTGAATTTCTGCTGCTGATAAGTAAGCGGCAGAAGGAAAATGTAGATGATAATAGTAAAAAAGATAATTGCCACACCTACATTCGGAACGATATTAAAGATCACATTAAGCAGGGCTCCCAGGATCTTTGCGATAGGACCCAGGATCACTCCGCTGTTCTGTGTCAGTAAAACTCCTGACAAGATTTCTTCCTCCTAAGCTGATCAGGATGAAACCGCTTTACTCCTATAGCCTTTATAATCAAGCGGAACCGGATCAACTCCCCCCTTTGAGAAAGGATTGCATCTTAAGATCCTCCAGAAGGCCATTAAACCGCCCTTTACCGCCCCGTATCTTTCAACAGCTTCAAGGCCGTAGGAAGAACAGGAAGGGAAATAAGGACATTTTGTTCCCTTCAGAGGTGAAATATAGATCTGATACTTCTTTATGATAAAAATCAAAAGACTTTTCATCTTTAATTTACGATCTTATGAGCTTTTCCCAAATTAATAAGGGATCTTTCCACATCCTGACATTTCAATGGTTTATAATCCGTGTCTTTTTGAGGATTAGCACCTTCACGTGCTACGACCACTATGTCCAAACCACTATTGAACCTATCCTCATGCAGTCTGTATGCTTCTCTGATTAACCGCGCCAGTCTGTGCCGTACAACAGAATTGCCGACCTTCTTACTGACGGATATTCCAAGGCGGTTCATCTCTAACCCGTTTTCCAGTACATACATAACAAAAAATTTATCCGCTTTAGATCTGCGTTTCCTGTAAACTGCCCTGAAATCTGTGTTTTTCTTCAAGCTTGAAAAACTTTTCATTTACGGTAAATAAAAGACCACTTTCTGTGGTCTTGACTCTTCCGATGCTGTTAAACAGTAAGCTTTGCTCTGCCCTTTGCTCTTCTTGCTGCAAGAACCTTACGTCCTCCGGGAGTGCTCATTCTTGCACGGAAGCCGTGAACCTTATTTCTCTGTCTTTTTTTAGGGTGATATGTCATCCACATATTACAAGTACCTCCTGACTATTAACTGGTAAAAGTACCGGAAAACACAGCGTCCATTATATAGAGATAAAAACTCTGCGTCAAGCGTGAAATATATGCTTTACATAATTTTTATCCACTTTTAGTGAATAAATGGTGGATAAATATGTTATTTAAAGTAAAATTATCCACATATGACGTTAATAATATCCAAAAATAGCGAAAATTCAAGGAATCTAGTTATCCACCGTTATCCACAAAAAAATGTGTATAAACATCTGTTTGTTTAACATAATTAGTAAGTATATTTTATTATTATCTCTAAAACCACTCTATTTTGCCCATACAGGAGTTATCCACAAAAACCCTTTAAATGTGCTTTCTTGAAAAAAAAGTCATTTTAGAGTAAAATAACGCCAATAGTGCATAACACAAAATTATCCTTAAAAGAAGGAATCTTTAGAGAATATATGAACGAACGTGAAAAACTCCTGAAAAACTGGGAAAATCTGAAGCTTCAGATAAAAAATGAAAACGATAATATCTCGGAGCTGGCATTTAATACCTGGCTTAAGCCACTTAAAATAGGAAACGTTGAAAATGATACTATTTTTATTCTGATCCCTCCTGAGCTTGCAGGTGATGACGGAACAGGAACTGCCATCATAAAAAAGAATTATTCCTCCAAACTGAAAATAGCTCTGTCGGAATATCTGAATAAAATCTACAATGTTGAGTTCGCGGAAGAAGATTCTTCCTATAATTATGATTTTAATCTGAGTAATGAGAAGCTTTCTTCTCTTCAGAGATCGAATATTAATCCCAGATATACCTTCGGAAATTTTGTCGTTGGTCCAAACAATGAGCTTGCTGTTTCCGCAGCAAAGGCAGTTGCCGAAAAACCGGGATTTGCATTTAACCCTCTTTTTATCTACGGAGGTCCCGGACTCGGAAAGACTCACCTTATGCACGCTATCGGCTACAGCATAATAAAAAATGATCCTTCAAAGATCGTAAGATATGTTACCAGCGAGCAGTTTACAAATGAGGTTGTGGATTCGATCCTAAACCAGAGTACTCAGAAGATGAGGAATATCTACAGATCCGTTGATGTCCTTCTTCTGGATGATGTGCAGTTTATAATAGGAAAGGAACAGACCCAGAATGAGCTCTTTAATTCATTTAATGAGCTTTACGGTCAGAATAAAGCTATTGTTCTTTCATCCGATAAACCTCCGAAGGATATGAAGACACTGGATGAAAGAATGCAGTCACGATTTGAAATGGGTCTTACCGCAGATATAACCCCTCCGGATTATGAGACCAGGATGGCTATTTTACGTCAGTATGCAAATACGAAGGATTTTGAGGTAAATGATGAAGTCATTCAGTATATAGCTTCCAATATCAGTTCAAATATCAGAGAACTTGAAGGGGCATTAAACAAGGTATATGCAAGAAAGAACTTTATCAACGAAGAAATAACCGTTTCAGTCGCTGAAGAGGCAATAAGGGACATTATTAAGGAATCGGAACCGAGAAAAATAACACCGGATCTTATCATCTCAGAGGTGGCAAAATACTATGAAACCTCAAAGGAATCAATTACCTCCAAAAAGAGAACAAAGGAAATAGTGATCCCTCGCCAGGTTTCCATGTATCTCTGCAGGGAACTTACCGATACACCCTTTGCTGAAATCGGAAAGGCAATGGGAGGAAAGGATCACACCACAGTTATGCACGGTCATAAGGAAATTTCCAACGAATTATCAACAAACGCTGCACTGAGAGAGGATATTGATAATATAAAAAAGAAAATAATTCCCAATCAATAAACACCCAGAAATATCCTTATCAACATAGTTATCATTCCGTGAAACCTTAATAGTCATGGGAGTTTCACGGATTATAAACAAATTCACAGCTATTACTATTAATATTACTGAAAATAATTATTTATTTATTTATAGAATCTTCGGGAGGGAGAGATATTCACAATGAAAATTAAATGTGCAAAAAGTGATCTTGTTAATTCAATAAGCATTGTTTCAAAAGCTGTTGCTTCGAATAAGACATCCACCTCCATATTGGAATGTATTCTTATAGAAGTGGCTAACGGTGTTATCAAATTCACTGCCAATGACAGGGAACTGGGTATAGAGACAAGGGTTAAAGGTGAAATAAAGGAAAATGGTATTGTCGCCGTTGATGCAAATATTTTCGGAAATGTGACCGGCAGACTTCCTGACGGAGAAGTGGAAATATCATCTGATGCTTCTTATAAGGTAGTGATCAAATGTATGAAGGCAAGGTTTGATCTTCCGGGACGCTCCGGAGAGGATTTTTCCGGACTTCCTCTTATTGAAAAGAATGATATGATCACAATTTCACAATATACCTTAAAGGAGGTAATAAGACAGACTCTTTTTGCTACCAGTACGAATGATAATAATAAGCTTCTTACAGGTGAGCTTTTTGATATCAGGGGAGACAGAATGAGAGTGGCTGCCCTGGACGGACACAGAGTTGCTATCAGAAATATAGAACTCCGTCAGTCTTACAATGACAGAAAGGTAGTTATCCCCGGAAAAACATTAAATGAAATAGCTAAGATCCTTTCCGGAGAAATAGAAAAGGAAGTTAATATATATTTTATGTCAAATCATATTGTATTTGAATTTGACAGGACTCTTATGGTTTCCCGTCTCATAGATGGAGAATTCTTTGATGTTGACAGGATGCTGAAGGATGATTATGTCACAAAGGTTGAGGTTGGAAAGAAGCTTCTTCAGGAGACTATAGAAAGAGCTATCCTGCTTGTAAAAGATAATGATAAAAAACCTGTTGTTATAGGAATTAACGATAATTCAATGGAATTTAAGATAAAATCTCCGATCGGTGCTATGGATGAGATAGTTGATGCGGAAAAAACCGGTGAGGATATGATCATAGGCTTTAATCCAAAATTCGTCCTGGATGTTCTGAAGGTCATTGATGACGAAAAAATATTCATTTATATGATGGATTCTAAAGCTCCGGCTTTTATCAAGGATGATGCGGGAAAATATAATTACGTTATTCTTCCCATCAATTTCAATACTGTATAAAAAGGCCGATTTGTCATTCTTAGCTTACATTGTGTCATTCTGAGCTTATATTGTGTCATTCTGAGCGAAGCGAAGAATCTTTAATATAAAGAAATATGGAATTCAGAATAAAGGAAAACGAAGAATTCATAAAACTCGGGCAGCTTTTAAAGGCTGCGGATCTTGTGCGATCAGGATCAGATGCAAAGGCTTATATCCAGAATGGAAAGGTAGAGGTAAACGGAGAAGTCTGTCTTTTAAGAGGGAAAAAAATTAAAAGGGGCGACTCTGTTTCCTTTGACGGAAAAACAGTAAAAATCTGCTGATGAAGATAAAAAGACTGGAGCTTACTTCATTTCGAAATTACGAGAGTCTTCGTATAGATCTTGAAGAAGGATGTAATATTTTTTATGGCAACAATGCCCAGGGAAAAACAAATATTTTAGAGGGAATATATCTTTCCTGTACCACAAAGTCACATAAAAAAAGCAAGGATCAGGAAATGATAAGGTTCGGAGATGATGAAGCTCATCTTCGGGTGTATATCGAGAAAAATGAAGTTGAACAAAAAATAGATATGCACTTAAACCGCAGCAGAAGAAAAAGCATTGCTGTAAACGGACAGCCGATAAAAAAGGCGGCTGAACTTCTCGGAATAGCAAATATAATTTTCTTTTCCCCGGAGGATATCAATATGATAAAGAGCGGTCCTTCAGAGAGAAGAAGATTTGTTGATATGGATCTATCACAGCTTGACGGTGTATATCTTTCTTCCCTGTCTCAATATTCAAGGTCTCTGGAACAGAAGAATAAGCTTTTGAGGGATGCTTCATATTTTGAGGATCCTTCATTTAACGGGATGCTTGATGTCTGGGATGAAAAGCTTATTGAATACGGAACGGAGATCATTAAAAGGAGAAAAGAGTTTTTAGGCGAACTTAATCTCATACTGAAGGAAAAAAACAGGGAAATAACCGGCATTAATGAAGAACTGTGCTGTGAATATGAGCCGGATGCCGATATCGGTGAATACAGGGAAAAGCTGTTTTCGGGGAGAAAACAGGATCTAAAAAGAGGAAGTACCTCCACGGGTCCACACAGGGACGATATAAGGTTTTCCCTGAATAATGTGGATCTAAGAAAATTCGGTTCCCAGGGACAGCAGAGATCGGCTTCGCTTTCGGTGAAGCTATCCGAGATAGATCTTTTTAGGAACAGGATAAATGATTCGCCGGTGCTTATGCTGGATGATGTTTTATCCGAGCTTGACAGTAACAGACAGAAATGCCTTCTTGCATCAATTGGGAACATACAGACTTTGATAACCTGTACGGGTCTCGATGAGCTTATAAAAAATGATTTTATAAAGGATAAGGTTTTTTTCGTGGAGAATGCCACGGTTGTAAAAAAGGAAAGGAGATGCATCAACGAATCATGAGTCAGCAGTACGGTGCGGATCAGATACAGATACTTGAAGGTCTGGAGGCGGTGAGAAAACGCCCGGGAATGTATATTGGAACCACGAGCTCCAGAGGACTTCATCATCTGGTGTATGAAATAGTGGATAATTCCGTTGATGAAGCCCTGGCCGGAGCCTGTGACAATATCCACGTATGGATAAATAAAGACGGTTCTGTAACAGTGGAGGATAACGGAAGAGGTATTCCCGTAGATATAAACCATAAATCAGGACTTCCCGGAGTTGAAGTAGTATTCACCATCCTTCATGCGGGAGGTAAATTCGGCGGCGGAGGATATAAGGTATCAGGTGGTCTTCATGGAGTGGGTGCCTCAGTTGTAAACGCTCTTTCAGAGTGGCTTACGGTTAATATTTTTAAGGAAGGAAAGATTTATGAGGAGAGGTTTTCCAGGGGAAAGACCACGGCTCCTCTTTCGGTGACAGGAGAATGTGAAAAGGAAAAGCATGGTACAAGGGTAACCTTTATGCCTGATGCGGAGATATTCAGGGAAACCACAACCTTTGAATTTAATGTTTTAAGGCAGAGGCTCAGGGAAATGGCTTTCCTGACAAAAAATCTCCGGATAGATCTTCACGATACAAGAGAAGGACAGGAAAGAGATGAGACCTTCCATTACGAGGGAGGGATAAAGGAGTTTGTAAAGTACTTAAATAAGAGTACTACTGCTCTTTATGACGATATCATATACAGCGAAGGGCAGAGAGGAGGAGTCTATGTGGAAGTCGCCATGCAGCATAATGACTCCTATAATGAGAGTTCCTACAGCTTTGTAAATAATATAAATACTCCCGAGGGAGGGACACACCTTACAGGATTCAGAAATTCCATAACAAAGACCTTTAATGATTATGCAAGGAAAATGAAATTCTTAAAGGATAATGAGGAAAACCTTTCCGGTGAGGATATACGTGAAGGACTTACTTCCATAGTTTCGATCAAGATAGAGGATCCTCAGTTTGAGGGACAGACCAAGCAGAAGCTCGGAAACACTGAGGCAAGAAATGCGGTGGAATCACTTCTGTCCGAGCAGCTAACCTATTATCTTGAGCAGAACCCCTCTGTTGCAAAGATAATCTGCGAAAAATCCATACAGTCACAGAGGGCAAGGGAAGCTGCCAGAAAGGCAAGGGACTTAACCCGCAGGAAGTCTGCACTTGATGGGCTTTCACTTCCCGGAAAGCTTGCTGACTGTTCCGATAAGGATCCGAAGAATTGTGAGATCTTTATAGTCGAGGGAGATTCCGCCGGAGGAAGTGCAAAAACTGCGCGTTCCAGAGCTACACAGGCAATCCTTCCCCTTCGGGGAAAGATACTTAATGTGGAAAAAGCCCGTCTAGACAGGGTTTATGGAAATGAGGAGATAAAGTCCATGATAACCGCATTCGGAACGGGTATCCATGATGACTTTGATATTTCAAGGCTCCGTTATGACAAGATAATAATAATGACGGATGCCGATGTGGACGGTGCCCACATTGCAACATTGATGCTTACCTTTATCTACAGATTTATGCCTGAGCTCATTAGACAGGGGCATGTTTATCTGGCACAGCCGCCCTTATATAAGCTTGAAAAGAATAAAAAGGTATGGTATGCATACTCCGATGAGGAACTTTCAAAGATAATAAATGATGTAGGCAGAGACCAGAATAATAAAATACAGAGATATAAGGGTCTTGGAGAGATGGATGCAGAGCAGCTCTGGGAGACCACCATGGATCCTGAAAAGAGGGTACTTCTAAGGGTCGGAATGGATGAAGAAGCCGAGTCTGACGTAAATCTCACCTTTATGACTCTTATGGGGGATAAGGTGGAACCCAGACGTGACTTTATCCTTGAGAATGCAAAGTACGTAAGGAACTTGGATATCTAATATTAGTTGTCGTTCTGAGCAGAAAAAGACCATTGTCATTCTGAGCGAAGCGAAGAATCTTTTTCTCCTTTAAGGTAAAGGAAGACCGCGTAAGCGGTGGACGAGGAAAAAATGGAAGCAAACACATTTGACCGTATAAGTGAAGTAGATCTGAAAAAGACCATGGAATCGTCTTATATAGACTATGCCATGAGTGTCATAGCCGCACGTGCCCTTCCCGATGTAAGAGACGGACTGAAGCCGGTACAGAGGCGTATCCTGTATTCAATGATAGAGCTGAATAACGGACCTGACAAGCCTCACAGGAAATGTGCCCGTATCGTCGGTGACACAATGGGTAAATATCACCCTCACGGGGACAGCTCGATATACGGATCTCTTGTGAACATGGCTCAGGAATGGTCAATGCGCTACTGTCTTGTAGACGGACATGGAAACTTCGGTTCCGTTGACGGTGACGGTGCTGCGGCAATGAGATACACAGAGGCCAGACTTTCAAAGATCTGTATGGAGATGCTGGCGGATATCAATAAGGATACCGTGGATTTTGTACCGAATTTTGACGAGACCGAGTCAGAGCCTACGGTACTCCCTGCACGCTTTCCGAATCTTCTGGTAAACGGAACCACAGGAATAGCTGTAGGAATGGCCACCAATATCCCGCCCCATAACCTTAGGGAGGTTATAGATGCAGTACGCCTTCTTATCGATAATAAGGTTAATGAAGACAGGGATACGGATATTAGTGAGCTTCTCCGGATAGTAAAGGGACCGGATTTTCCTACCGGCGGAACCATTCTCGGAAACAGGGGAATAGAGGAAGCGTACAGAACAGGCCGTGGGAAGGTTGTAGTCAGGGCTGTCACCGATATCGAGACTATGGATAACGGCAAGTCAAGGATCATCGTTACAGAGCTTCCCTACCTTGTTAATAAAGCAAAGCTTCTGAAGAATATTGCTGACCTTGTAAAGGATAAAAAGATCGACGGCATCACGGACCTTAGGGATGAATCCGACAGAGAGGGAATGAGGGTTGTTATCGAGCTCAGGCGGGATGTCAATGCCAATATCATATTAAACCAGCTCTATAAGCATACCCAGCTTCAGGACAGCTTCGGTATAATCATGCTGGCTCTTGTCAATAATGAGCCTCATATACTTAACCTTCTGGAAATGCTGAAGTGTTATCTCCTCCACCAGGAGGATGTGGTAAGACGCCGCACGCAGTATGATCTAAATAAAGCAGAAGAAAGGGCTCACATTCTGGAAGGACTCTTAAAGGCTATCGACACTATAGATGAGGTAATAAGGCTTATCCGCTCCAGTAAGACGGTTGCGGAGGCAAAGGAAAAGCTCATTGATTTCTTAAAGATCGATGATGCCCAGGCATCAGCAATAGTTGAGATGAGGCTTAGAGCACTTGCAGCTTTGGAAAGAGAAAAGCTGCAGAATGAATATGACGAGCTTCAGAAAAAAATCGCCGAATATAAGGCTATCCTTGCAGATCCGAAGAAGCTTCTCATGGTGATAAGGGATGAGATCTCCGTGATCTATGATAAGTATGGTGATGACAGAAAGACCTCCATAGGCTTTGATGCTTATGATATCTCTATGGAGGATATGATACCAAAGGAGAATACAGTCCTTGCCATGACCTCCCTGGGCTATATCAAGAGGATGTCTGTCGACAATTTCTCGGCTCAGAACAGGGGAGGCCGGGGCATAAAGGGTATCACCACCATAGAAAATGATTATATTGAAGATCTTCTCATGACCACGACTCATAATTACGTAATGTTCTTTACGAATATGGGAAGAGTGTACAGATTGAAGGCATATGAGATCCCCGAAGGTTCCAGGAATGCGCGGGGTACAGCGATCGTAAACCTCCTGCAGCTTTCGCCCAATGAGAAGATAACCGCCACCATCCCTATAAAGGATCTGGAGGAGGACAGGTATCTCTTTATGGTGACGAAAAAGGGCATCGTAAAGAAGACAAGGGCAAAGGAATTTGCAAATGTCCGTAAAAACGGGCTTTTCGCCATAAACCTGAGGGAGGAGGATGAGCTTGTTGAGGTTAAGCACATCCACTCGGGAGAAGATATCTTTATAGTAACAAAGTACGGGATGTGTATAAGATTCAAGGAGAGTGATGTCAGGAATACGGGCAGAGCCGCAATGGGTGTCATCGGTGTAAATCTTATTCCCGGCGATGATGTTGTGGGAATGCAGCTTATGAGTCAGGGAGAAGCGTTACTTCTTGTGACCGAGAACGGTATAGGAAAGCGGACATCACTTGAGGAGTTCCATGTTCAGAAACGGGGAGGAAAGGGAGTTAAGTGCTACAAGATCACGGAGAAGACCGGAGACCTTGTTGGAGTAAAGGCCGTTAATCCTGATCATGAAGTTATGCTTATTACTGATGCCGGAGTTATCATACAGATAAGAGCCAATGATATTTCCGAATACAGCCGTATCACCATGGGCGTGAAGCTTATGAATCTGGACGAAGGAGTCAGGGTAGCAAAGGTAGCAAAGGTAAGAGCAAAGCTATCCGACGGAAATAATGATATTGAGGATATTGATACGGAAACAGGAGATGATACTGCAGTTGATGAGTCAGCTCCGGAAACCAAAGCTTAAGAGAGAAGCGATCAGTAAAGTGAATTCCCACTGGGATCCGTAACAACAATACAGGGAAAATCTTCTACCGTCAGTTTTCTGATAGCCTCAGTTCCGAGGTCGTCATATGCGATGACCTCGGATTTTTTTATGCATTTGGAAAGAAGGGCACCGGCACCACCGATCGCCGCAAAGTAAACAGCTCCGTTACGAACTATAGCTTCGTGTACTTCCGGGGAACGCTTTCCCTTGCCTATCATTCCAAGGAGACCGAGATCGAGAAGCCGGGGGGTGTATTTATCCATGCGGCTGGCAGTGGTGGGACCGGCACTCCCAATGACTTTTCCCGGTCTTGCCGGGCTTGGCCCCATATAATAGATCACATTCCCTTTGATATCAAAGGGAAGAGAATCGTCTTTATCAAGGCTTTCATCCATCCTTTTATGAGCGGCGTCCCGGGCTGTATATATGGTGCCGCTTAAGAAAATCTTATCGCCGGCCTTTAAGTTTTTGATCTCATCCCCGGAAAAGGGGACATTAAGTCTGTATTCCATAAAAGCTCCTGTTATGTTTCACGGTTATCAACAGAGTTATTAACAAAATGTTGATAAGTCGTGATCAAATAAACTAAATGTTGTGGTAGTGCCGAGTTGTGAAACATTATATGGTAAGGGAAACATGCCTGTTCACATGGCAGCATATATTTACAGCCACCGGAAGACCCGCGATATGGGTGGGATAGGTATTGATATTAACTGCAAGAGCAGTGGTATGTCCGCCTAATCCTCCGGGTCCGATGCCGGTTTCATTTATCTTTTCCAGCATTTCCTCCTCCAGTTCCCTTATATGCTTAAGAGGGGAATGCTCGTCGGTACTTCTTGTCAGGGCCTCCTTTGCAAGAATGGCGCATTTTTCAAAATCGCCGCCTATACCCACACCTACGACCACAGGAGGACAGGCATTGGGACCCGCGTCCTTAACTGCGGTAAGGATCGCTGTCTTTACGCCTTCTATTCCCTGAGCAGGCTTCAGCATAAAAATACGGCTCATATTCTCGCTGCCGAATCCTTTAGGTGCAAGGAGTATCTTTATCTTATCTCCCGGAACGATTTTTTCATGAATCACAGCCGGGGTATTATCTCCGGTGTTTTCTCTGATTATGGGATCATTTACAACACTCTTTCTTAAATATCCTTCGGTGTACCCTTTGCTGACACCCCGATTTACGGCATCTTCAAGATTTCCTCCGGTAAGGTGTACGTCCTGGCCGATCTCTAGAAAGACAACCGCCATACCTGTGTCCTGACAGATAGGGATCATGTCCTTTCCTGCAATATCAAGGTTCTCCTGTAACTGGGATAAAATATCTTTTCCCAGGGCAGAGCCTTCCTTTTCGGCAGCTTTATACAGCGCAGCTTTCATATCATTCGAAAGGAAGTGATTTGCCTTTATACACATTTCCGCCAGTGCTTCCGTTATTTCCGATACATTTACTTCTCTTGTCATAGGGTATTTCCTTTGGATCTTTTTATGAAAAGCTCCTTAATTGAAAAATGAGCTTTTGTGTTGTATCATCATAGGCAGGGTTTTTGACCCTCCATAATCATAACATAAATTTATACGAAAAACCGAAAGGGAATGATCAAAAATGCTTGATATCAAATTTGTCAGAGAAAATCCGGAAACTGTTAAGGAAAATATAAAGAAGAAATTTCAGGATGAGAAGCTGCCGCTCGTGGACGAAGTAATAGCGCTGGATAAGGAAAACCGTGAGACACAGCAGGAGGCTGACGATCTAAGGAACAGCAGAAACAAGCTTTCTAAAGAGATCGGGGCTCTTATGGCTAAGGGGCAGAAGGAAGAGGCCGAGAAGGTAAAGGCTCAGGTTTCCGCCAACGCAGAAAGACTTTCCGAGCTGGAAAAAAAGAATAATGAGCTTAAGGAAAAGATACAGTCCATAATGTACGTGATCCCGCAGATAATCGACCCCTCGGTCCCCATTGGAAAGGATGACAGCGAGAATAAGGAGATAGAAAAATTCGGAGAACCCCTGGTTCCGGATTTCGAGATACCATATCACACGGATATTATGGAGAGCTTCGGCGGGATTGATCTGGATGCAGCGAGGCGTGTCGCCGGAAACGGATTTTATTATCTTGTGGGAGATATAGCCAGACTTCACTCGGCTGTTATTTCCTACGCCAGAGATTTTATGATAGACAGAGGCTTTACCTATGTGGTGCCGCCTTTTATGATCCACGGGAATGTGGTGCAGGGGGTTATGAGCTTTCCTGAAATGGAAGCTATGATGTACAAGATAGAGGGAGAGGATCTCTACCTTATCGGAACAAGCGAGCACTCCATGATCGGGCGTTATATTGACCAGATCGTTCCGGAAAAGAATCTTCCGCTTACCTTAACCAGCTATTCTCCCTGCTTCAGGAAGGAGAAGGGAGCCCACGGATTGGAGGAGAGAGGAGTATACCGGATACATCAGTTTGAAAAGCAGGAGATGATAGTAGTCTGCAAGCCTGAAGATTCACCGTACTGGTATGATCAGCTCTGGAAGAATACCGTTGATCTATTCAGATCTCTTGATATACCTGTTCGCACATTGGAGTGCTGCTCCGGCGACCTTGCCGATCTGAAGTGCAAGTCCTGTGATGTGGAAGCGTGGAGCCCGAGACAAAAGAAATATTTCGAGGTGGGAAGCTGTTCAAACCTCGGGGATGCCCAGGCAAGGAGACTGAAGATAAGGATAAAGGGAGAAAAGGGTAATTATCTTGCCCATACCCTTAATAATACTGTTGTGGCTCCGCCCAGAATGCTTATTGCCTTCCTTGAAAATAATCTTCAGGAGGACGGCAGCGTAAGGATCCCCGAGGTACTGAGACCTTATATGGGAGGAAAAGATTTGCTTGTTCCGTAATTGGTGTGTTCCTGTGAAGGATGGACGGTAGGACGTTTGATAAGTAAATCACTCTCACGGTTGACAATATGGGCATCATAAAGTTATAATCTACTTTGCGTCCGGCATTTGTCCGGACGCGAAAGTAATAAAAAATCTGATGATTCAGGCTTATGGAGAAGTACTCAAGAGGCTGAAGAGGCGCCCCTGCTAAGGGTGTAGGTCGTTAACGCGGCGCGAGGGTTCAAATCCCTCCTTCTCCGGTATATGAAAACAAAAGAGGCAATCCTTTTCGAGCGAGCTCGAAAGGACTGCCTCTCTTGTTTGTGCGCCTGGCGGCGCACGTTTCTAACGGGTGAAAGTCCCGAATCCGCCCGGTAGTGGGAAGGATACAGCCGAAGGCAAGGGTGTCCACCGTGAGGTGGGATCTGAAGGAAGCCGGATGTGGGAACAGACTAACCATGGGCAAACCTCTGGCCTGACGAACAGAAACCACATATGAGGTCACGCATGAGGGTAAGACTGCAAAACAAGCCGAAGCCCGATAACTACACGGAATCATGCGGGATAGATGTGGCAGGTGGATGGAGGGAAAGAAACGTGTGGTACCCGGGGAGATCTGCACGGATGCCCTGAAAGGAGTAACCGTCATCAAGAGGTGACGCTGAGCGCGCAGAAGTCAGCAGAGGCCATAGTAGCCGAGAGGTGAAGGGCCGAATCAGTAGGAGTCCTTAGTAGAACCGAGAAAGGAGGAATGCGCACATGGATGCAGAAAACATCAGCAATGATGGCTGCTCACAGAGAGATAGTGCGGAACACAAAGGGTATGTGAGAGCGCATCGCTCATTCAACCGGATATGGAAGGAAAGGGACAGTGCACAGCCGGATCTTTTGGAGAAGATACTGGAAAAGGACAACCTCAACAGAGCTTTCAAGAGAGTGAAGGCGAACAAGGGAGCGCCGGGAGTCGATGGGATGACCATAGACGAGACGTTCCAGTGGCTGAAGGAGTACAACCATGAGTTAACAGACAGGATCAGGCGCGGAAAGTACACGCCAAAGCCGGTCAGACGCGTGGAGATCCCGAAGCCGGACGGCGGAGTGCGAAAGCTTGGCATTCCTACCGCCACAGACCGTACCATTCAACAGGCTATGGCACAACAGATGATACCGATCTTTGAACCGCTGTTCACGGATGGAAGTTTCGGCTACCGTCCCGGACGGAGTGCAAAAGATGCCATTCTGAAGGTAAAGGAGTATGCGGAACAGGGCTATACCCATGCAGTAAGTCTAGACCTTTCAAAATATTTCGACACCCTGAACCACACAATCCTTGTGAACCTTCTTCGGAAAGAGATCAAGGACGAGAGGGTCATTCAGATGGTAAAGCGGTACCTCAGAAGCGGTGTTATGGAAAACGGGGTGGTCATCGACACTGAGGAAGGCTCACCGCAGGGAGGGAATCTCTCTCCCTTGCTGGCAAATGTCTACCTCAACGAGTTCGATCAGGAGTTTCTGAAACGGGGAGTCCCGTGCATTCGCTACGCAGACGACATCGTCCTGCTGGCGAAGAGCGAGCGAGCCGCAAAGAGGCTTCTTGAGACGAGCACGAAGTATCTTGAAGGAACCTTGAAGTTAAAGGTGAATCAGGAGAAAAGTCGTGTCGTCAGCGTGTTTGCAATCCGAAATTTTAAGTATCTCGGCTTTGCTTTGGGAAGGAATGGGAAAGGCATTTACATCCGCGTTCATCCAAAGCCGATGAAGAAGTTCAAAGACCATCTGCGCGAATACTCTTCCCGTAGACGCTGTCAGAGCATCAGACCAAGTCTTGCAAGGATAAAGGTCTATGTCAGAGGGTGGATGAACTACTATGGAATCGCAAGCATGAAGAGTTCGATCGATGATCTCAACGGATGGCTGTACCGACGGATACGTATGTGCATCTGGAAGCAGTGGAAACTGCCAAGGACGAAGAAACGGCATCTCATAAACCTCGGGATACCGGAATACTTTGCGCACATGGCGGCTAACAGTCGAAAAGGCTACTGGAGAACGGTCAACACGACAACGGTAAAAAGAGCGTTGTCAAAAGAAAGACTGATACGCTCAGGCTTTTATGATTTAGCCATCGCGTACCAGTCTGTGCATGTCAACTATTGAAACCGCCGTGTACCGAACGGTACGCACGGTGGTGTGAGAGGACGGGGGCTAATCACCCCCTCCTACTCGATTCACAAAGGGCTTCGCCCTTTGAGGCACACTGCGTGTGTCCCGGCTCGTAACGAGCCGGCATGCGTACAATGCTCCGCATCGTCCGCATACCGTCTGTCGCCCGATGAATGCGTAAAGAGAATGTCCTTTGTGCGCAAGCGCCCACGGACATCCCTTTCGCATTCACCCGGCTCGTTACTCGCCTAAATCCCTCCTTCTCCGCTATGAAGTGGCTGTAAACGCTGATAAACACTGCGTTTGTGGCCATTTTGTTTTTAGTGTCAAGTGGTGCGGCTGGTGCGAGGGAGCCGCTATCGCCGAAGGCGATTTAATTGCGGCGACCGACTTATCACGCTGGAGTACGGGCGTGATGCTTCCCGACGGTATTTACAAGGCTTTCCACGGGGTGTCTCCTGTGAGATGCGCTATTTTCCTGAGGTTTGCGCGTAGTGCAGAATCGCTGTCCGCGATATTCCTGCCATACAGGGATGCTATGCCCGCACAGGACCACCCGAAATAATCACACATTTCCTGAATGTTGTCGCCGTTGTTGATCATGGATGCGGCAAAGTTTCTCGCGGAATGCGGATTGTGATAGGGAACACCAGCCGCCTCGCAGAGCTTCTTAACGTGCTTGCGGTAGGTTGTGGGGTTCACGGGCCTTCCGTTAAACTCGAAAACGTAGGTCCCCTCCGGATTTAGCGCGATAGCGCGCCGGATCACGCCCAAAACTATCATGTTTTGTCCTCCTTTCCTGTTTTGATTTTGTATCTGTCTTTAATATGGGATGTGGTTGGTAAAGATAAAAAAACATGTTGATATTTTGATGGCAGGAATGATTTATAATTTTTAAAATATAGTTAATGGCTATTAACAATTAACAGGCATTGACCGATATACTATTCAGAAAAGGGAATATATCACCGGAGGTATCGCATGAATATTAAAATGCCCGGAATAAATTTAATGATAAATAATGTATTGAACAGTACGAAAGAACGTTTGGAAAGACAAGAAAAGCGTGATAATCAGATTGCATTCTTTGAGCAGCAGAAAGAAAACCTCAAAGAAATGAAGGCTGGAAACATAGACGAGATATCCAGAAAATTGGAGCTTTTACATGGATATGATGCTGAAATATTGATGGCAAAGACAGAATATAACCATGAGCAGATGTTCCATATTATGGATGAAGCTATGGAACGGGGTGAGAAGATAGCAGAAGAAGTAGAAAAGTATGCTCCTAAGACACCGGAAGAGCGGAAAGAAGAAATGATCGAAGAAGCAACCGGAATAGAGAAAGATGAGGGTATAATGTCCGAGATCATGGATGATCTAAATGAAGCAGTGGAAGAAATGACAGAGACAGAAATGAAAGAAATGGACAGTCTTGCATCATCAGAAATAATAGCAAAGACAGAAGTTGCGGAAATGGAAGAACTTGATAGGCAAGCATTGGATAATACAATTCCAGAGCAGTATAAAAGGATCGACTATCGTATATAAACGAATATTATCAAATAACTAAAGGAGGATGGATATGGCAATTTCAAGTATTATGTCCCAATCGCTGATATCGGCAGGAAATGCAATGAAGATGGCAGAGATCCGCCAGGGATTTAATAAAGAGATGGAAAATAGAGCAGATGTTCTAAATACAGAAATAAAGCTTGATGGAGGGCGTGGAGCTGATACCCGTAAGAAGGAAGAAGAACTTGAGAAGACTGAGGAAAAGGCATCCAAGGTTAATGCGGAGGCGATGAACTCCCTAAGTGAAATAAATAATGAACTCCGGAGCGCTGCAAATAAGGAACTGGAAGAAGCAAGAGCAGAAAAGAAACAGGCCGAGAAGATATCAGAGAAAAGAAAAACTGAGAAAGAAGAGCGGGCAAAGAGACTCGAAAAAATGGAAGAAAAAAATTCTGGAGAGACAAGTAATAACGGATCAGATGAAATCGCTGAAGGAAACACCGTTGTTAATTGTATAGCTTATGGGATTACTCCGGCATCGGGAGTTGTTGAAGATGTTGGCGGGAAGGTGGACATTAATGCAAATTGCGCCAATGAGCGGCCGCTTTTGCGGAGCTTAACGATCGCGGAGCGGTCGTCAACGGTCGTGAGGCGGGGCCGAACGGACTGAACCTTGACAACTTATATTCGCTATAAAAATATCCA
>Ga0256407_10000842_pt1 | contig 69275 bp, 44 predicted proteins | sample RumenRJG_04DNA_FD_193489 | JGI IMG/M metagenome (GOLD analysis project Ga0256407, IMG submission 193489) | Bovine rumen microbial communities from Lethbridge, Alberta, Canada - RJG_04 | ecosystem: Host-associated > Mammals > Digestive system > Stomach > Rumen | place: Canada: Alberta... | reverse complement strand
AGGATTCAATTGGCGGTCAATGAACTTTCTGTTATACTCTTTTATATTGCGGGCAAATGCCATCTTCAATAAATCATAACGAACATCCATCTCTCTGCAGAGACTATTCAATGTTTCAACAGCCTGACGACTATTAATAACAACTGATGGCTCGTTACATAACGCAGCAAGAAAATGTCTTTCTATCATCTCATAAACGCCAAGTTCTATGACGCATGGATCCATAAGAACTAATTTAAGTTCGGCTGGGTGCTTCTTATATAGCAAAGAAGTCAGAATTGAGTTTATAGCAACAGACTTTCCTTGACCAGTAGAGCCAGCTATTAGAACATGAGGTGCTTTTGTAAGGTCAAACATAAAGACCTCATTGGTTGTAGTCTTTCCTATTGCACAAGGGAGTTCCATAATTGACTCCTGGAATTTCCTGGAATTAAGTACACTCTCCATCGATGCGATAAAAGTCCTTTTATTAGGGACTTCAATTCCTACAGTACCCTTACCAGGAATGGGAGCAATTATACGGATACTTTGAGTTCCAAGTTGTAGAGCTAAATCATCACCTAGCCCTCGTACTTTATAGATGCTAACTCCTGGTGCAAGATTTATTTCGTATAGGGTAAATCTTGGGCCTACTGTCGCTTTTAGAGAAGATATTTCTACTCCAAAGTTTCGCAAAGTATCAACTATGCGATCTTTGTTAGTTGTTTGCTCTTCCATATTGATATATGGCAAGCCATCGTTTTCATATTTCATGAGCAAATCAAGAGTTGGATAATGGTAGTTCTCTAAATCTCTTTTTGGATCGTATGGATATAGAATATCCTTTTTCCACTCTTTTTCACCAGATTTTTCCACAAATTCTCCATTGATATTATTTCTGTTATCGACAGTATCCGAGGTAGTATCTGTTCCTTCTTTTGTTGTGCCATCAGTACATTTTGTTACTATATTAGTATTATAATCAATATCTTTTTCTTTTTCACCATCTTCGGCATAATTAGTATCTGTTAAGTTAGCACCATCTTTTTCATTAATATGGGTGGTTCTTTGATGTATAATATAGAAAAAGACGAGTGCTACTATAACAAGAATTACAGTCAGTCCAAATATACCTATATTATTCTCTAGTATCATTGCAATGTATGCTCCATGGTCTCCTCCTGCATTAAAAACGTTCTTATAAAGAAGCGGATTTATAAATTCAGCAAAGAATACGCTTCCCCATACCATGATTAGTATGAACGAGAATAAACACCTCCATAGATTCAGCCTAATTAATCCAAACAACCTGAGTGATACTACTAAAAAGAATAATGGTATTAAAAATGCGGGATACCCCAAACATCTAGATATGAAGAACCAAGATGTATATGCCCCCCAACCACCACAAATATTATGAAATTCAAGTTTGGAATTAAGAACATCTCCGGCCATCGGGCTTTCAATAATACGTTGATCAATATCAGCAGTAAATAAATAGGAGATAAAACTAATCAATGTGATAATAGAAAGGAATAATAGTACCCCTCCTATAAGTTTTAGTGCATTTTTGTTAAACTTCCCTGCTTCTTCAGTAGTAGAATCTGTATAACTCAGAAAAGAATTAGTGTTTTCTTCTTTTTGGGGGATAGAAACTTTATCACGCCTATATAATCCTGTACCAGGAAGTCCAGAATTAACATAGGTTCCTTTAGGACCAAATGTTACACTAGCTCCTTTTACACCAACATTGGTGCTTATACCACTTTTGCTGATATTAATATGAATACCGGGCAATATCTTAATTCTTTTTCTATATCTCCAACCCATAATCCAATATCTTTGTTCTAGCTTTTACTTACAGATTCCATGAATTTTTTGTTGTATAATTCTTCTACACCAACTTCCAATAGTTTTGAGATTTTTGCTAAAGTTTCAATATCAGGTTGGGAAGAGTTGGTACACCATTTGGAAACAGTGGATGGACTCACTCCAAGTTCCTCGGATAGCCATTTACTGGTTTTCTTCTGTTCTACCAGCACTAATTTTAGGCGATTAACGTCTTGCATACATTTCAAATTTATAGTTTGGGTGTAAAGTTAGTGAAAACTATTCATTCTACAAAGAAGAAAGTTCTTTTTTTAGAGTTTTTTTGAACATATGCCACAATAGCTGTTGCCTATTATTTCCTTTTGCTTGACATACTGCAAAGAGTTTCCGTTGAAGGGTGTAGCCTAATACGCACTTTTCTGTGAAATGCCACAAAAAGATGCTTGTCTGCTTTCTGATGAGCAAGCACGGCAGACATTAGGTCTTAGTTTCCTTGAATTGAGCGCAGTACCTACGAGGTAATCGGCTTGCCGCTTCGCTCGTCGAAGAACTACTGACGAGCTTCAAAAGTGTCATCACAAAGATGAAGGAGATGGCTAAATGAGGTTACGATTTGGAAACCTAACTCCTTCACCAATCCTCCCCAATTTGCATATCCCTGCATTATAGCCGCCCCTTATCAAGGGGCTCTAAATCCCCGTCTTGCCTTTATTTTAGGTCGAATTGCGTTAATCTTCCAAAATCCGTTACCAATTACAACTTTTTTTCGTATCTTTGCAGTTCCTTTTTTTAACTAAAACTAAACAAAATATGGAACTAAACCAAGGTGAGTTTGACACTCTGACAAAAAAGCTGGAGCAGTATGCTGCGCAACTGAGCACACTGCAGACGAAGCTGGAGTTGGAACCTGAGATAGGGAGTCTGAAAGAAATGTATTGCGAAATGCGCTAAAGTTATAGAAATTGTTTTATAAGTTCTATAGGTGTCTAAAGCTTCTTTAGGCACCTATTTTTTTTGCCTACCTTTGCCGATGCAAACAAGATTTGCAGCGATCTTTGACTTATTGATACAAAGGACACGGCGGGAAGGCCCGGACGGAAAACTACAACGAATTAAACGAATTATTCTAAACAACAACAATAAAGGTCGTCTGCAAGGAGGCGACGTAAAATAAAATAATGTATATGAAAACTAGACAATGCTATGATAGTGTAACAGTGTAACATTTGGAAGTCATGGACTGGCTGGCGATGCTGAGAGGGTGGGAGAAGAGAAAGTGAGTCCCTTATCGCGTCAGGGAGAACTTCATGGAGAGTCCGAAGTCGTGGGTGGTGGTGGGATAGCTGCTGGAGGACAGCAGAGGCGTATTGGTCTGGCGCTCGTAGTAGGCCGAGAGGGTCATCAGGCGCGAGAGGGTGTAGTCGGCCATGAACGACACCTTCAGGGCGGAGTTGCCGCTGGAGGCTGCCGACGTGCGGGTGGCGATGTCGCGGGTGATGGCTGCCTGGTCGCGCAGGGAGACGTCGAGGCGGAGGTTGAGGTCGTGGTTGACGCCAGACTTCTTATTGGACGTAGTGGTCTTTGCCGCTGTCTTGCCGTCGTCGGTGGCCTTCTTGGACCTGTTGCCGCTCTGTGCCTTCTTGATCTTACGGCTGGCACCGCTGCCGAAGAGGCGGAAGTCGCTAATCTTATAGCCCATACCGAGGACGATATCGTTGGAGCGCGACTCGTTGATCTGCACGCTGGTCATCGAGAGGTTGAGCACGCGCGTACGGCGATATTCGGCCTTCAGCGTGAGGTTGTTGAGGAAGGTGACGTCGGCACCGATGAGGGGTGCAAACGACTCGTTTATGCTCACCGTGGGCACGTTCCAGCCCAAGAGCGAGGCGGTCTCGGTGCTGCTGGTATAGCTGCCTACGGCGAAGACACTCTTGTAGGAGTGGTTGAGGTTGACGGACTTGAAGTGCTCGTTGAACCACTTCAGCTTCGACAGGCCGGAATAGCGGATGGTCCAGTTGGGCAGGAGCTTGGTGAGTGCGGGCAGGAGGTCGAGGCTGCCGCCGCCACTGCCGGTATAGCTGTCGAGGAAGGCGGGAATCATGACCACGGCGCTATAGGGGTCGACATCGGTGCCATAGTGGGCAGCGGCCATCTGCTGGAAGCGCGGCAGGGCGTCGCAGAAGCGGTCGAAGACCTTCGAGGAATAGCCGTTGTTGGCGTCGCCCATGCTTTCGAGCGACGACGAGATGGAGACGGTGGTCATGTTGAACGTTCCGGTCTGGGTGGTGGGCATGCCCTGATACATATACTGGATGCTGCGCGAGCGGCTCTCGGTACGCGAGGCATTGAGGTCGATCTTCAGGTCGCGCACAGGCTCGAGGGTGGCACGCAGCTGCAGGTCGGTGGTGGTATTGGTCGTGGCAGGCGTGGCAATGCTGTCGGCCATGAGCAGCCAGCCGTTGTCGGCAGCCTTCTGCAGGAACTCGTCGCCGGTGAGTCCGAAGGCGAAGCCCAGACCGGGAGCCATGACACCACCCGTGCGCTGGCCGAAGGCGTCGCCGACATTGGGCTTGAAGCCGGGAAGCGACATGGCATACTGGTTGCGATAGGAGATGCCGATGGAGCGTACCATCATCAGCAGACGGGCGGCGCTCTGCGTGGGCTTGTACCACCACTCGTTCTCCAACGGCGGCTTGGCGACGACGCTGACCTTGATGCTGACGCTGTCGGTGCCCTTGATGGCGATATTGTTTTGGTCGATGACCTTATACTTCACGGGATAGGTTTTGCCGTCTTGTGTCTTGGCGGTGACGATGAGGCGCTTGGTCTTCTTGCCGTGGGTGACCTTGAAGGTGCTGTCGGGCACCAGCGCCAGCTCGCGCTGGTAGGCGTTCTTGTTCTTGGGCAGCTTGGCGTCGGGGGTTTTGCTCGCCAGAGAACTGGCGGGAGTAGTGGAGTCCTTGGCGGCGTTCTGCTTCTTATCGGCGGCGGTCTTCTTGTCGGCGGCGGCTTTCTTCTTGGCGGCCTTCTGGGCTGCAGTGGGCTTGGCGATGGCCTTCTTGAAGCGCTCGTTGACCTCCTTGAGGAATGGGAAGTGGTTGTAGAGCGTCTCCATGTTGAGCGTACCGTTGATGTTGATCTGACGGTTGTTCGAGATGGTGTTGCCCAGCGACGTGCCGTCGTCCATCTCGCGGCCGCGCACCCAGTTATAGGTGGCTGAATAGCTGGCGTCGCTGTTGATCCAGTCAAAGATGGGCAGCTTGTTCAGCGGCAGCTGATAGGAGGCGGTAAACGTCTGACGATAGTCGAGCGGACGGCCGAAGTGCTTGATGCTCTGCCATACAGAGTCCTTCCAATGCGTATAGCGGTCGGGATAGAGGTCTTTGTTGATGGGTTTGTCGCTGTAGGGCTCTTCGATCTCGGCCTGCGTGCCCGACTGGAAGTTCATGTGCAGGTTCTTAGTGAGGTCCCAGCGCAGCGAGAAGTCGCGATTCCACAGGAACTGCGAGTTGAACGTGGCAGGCAGCTGTGCTCCGCCGAGGTTGTCCATGTCGCGCTCCTGCAACTCGTTGTAGACGCGTGTCATCTCCGAGTTGAACGTGATGTTCTGTGGCAGCCAGTTCAGTCCGAAGGCCTTGGGGAAGGCCATCCATTTCGACTTGCTCTTCGACTTCTTGAAGGGTTCCCACGACTTATAGACGGGCGTATAGCTGTAATTGAGCGAGCCACGCCACTGGTCGTCGCGCTCGTAGACGGTGGTCTCGCCAGACGAGTGGCGATGGGAGTGGCTGTACGACAGCGAGAAGTTGGCAGGGTCGTAGGGCATGGGGTGGCGCTTGGTCTTGATGCCGAAGCGGACATTGCTCAGCGAGAAGTTGGTGGTGGTAGAGCGCGTCACGGCAATGCTCTCGATGGAGTCGCGCTCGTGCTGCTCCATACTCTCGAGGGCGTCGTCGAGCTCCATATCGGTGTCCAGCGGATTGTACTTCGGCCGCGTCTCCTCCTTGGTGATGGAATAGTAGAGGGGTGCCGTCACCTTCATCTTGTCGGGGAAGAACTTGCCCAGCTCCAGCGAGGTGGTCACGGAGTAGGTCCTGTAGTCCTCTTTCGAGCGTGACAGCACGCCATCTTCCAGCCCACCGAAGCCCTCGGTCATCACCTTACCCGTGAGGTTGACGGTGCCCACGTCGGACAGCTGGATGTTCATGGCTCCGGAGGCGGCCCAACCGCCCTTGTTGACCACGTCAAGCAGGCGCAGCTCGTTGACCCACACCTCACCGCTCTTCAGGGTGCTCGAGAGGTTGCGCACACCAATCATCATGGTCTTCACCTCGCCCAGCGACGGATTACCCATCACGCACACCTTGTTGTTGGGCTTTTCGGGGTCGTAGTCGCTGAAGAGGGTGATATAGCTGGCCGTACCCATGGCGCGGGCCTTGTTGCGGGCCTTCTTGACACGGGTAAAGAGGCTGAGGTCGATGTCGAGCATGTTGTCCTCGGGCCATACGGCGCGGCAGTCGTCTACATTATATTTATTATAGTCGTTGCGGTCGGGCGTGAGCTTCAGGGGGATGACATACTCGTAGTAGTTGCTCTTGTAGTCGCTACCCAGACGTATGAAGACGGCCAGCTGGTCGTTCTGCAGGTTGGTGGCGTCGTCGATGAGATGGTTGGCATGAACGAACATCTGCAGACGGCGATACTGGCGCAGGTCGAGCGTGGTATTGCGGTAGACAGCCTTCGCCTCGTCTTTCGACAGGTTCTTCACTACCATGTTCAGCGCCTGCTCGTTGGCCTCGGTGAGCTGTGGCTGCGAGGGGTCGGTGACGCGCGAGATGCCCGGAGGCAGCACGTAGTTGACGGGGCGCTTGTTGTTGTTCTCCTCGATATTGACGGCGCTGACCTCGAGCGTGCCGCTATTGCTGCCTGCGGTCAGCGGCTGGTCGTAGACGCGCCACTCGCCACGTACGAGGTCGAGCGAACCGAAACGCAGCACGACAGGCTTCTGGAACTGTGTGAGGAACATGCGCATGAAGCGCACGCTGGTGAAGTCGGAGATGCTGCCTTCCTTGCCGTCGGGCTGTGACAGGGGGATGCGGAACTGATACCACTTGACCGTTTCGCGATTGCCGTTACGCAGGGTGACAGCAGCCTCGCGGATGTCGGTGATGTGGTTGTGACCCAGACGCATATCCTCAGGACGTATGCTGACGTGATACTCATAGTAGCGCTCATACTCGTTGAGCGTAAAGTCCTGATTGATATCCTCGACGTCGGGATAGGTCTTGTAGCTGGTGTCGTAGCCCTCGGTCTGCTGGTCGCTGTCGGGCGAGTTGCCCTGTGGCATATTGATGCGCTTGTAGCGCTCGAGGATGCTGGCCTTGCGCTCGTCGAGGTCGCTGCCGCGGAAGTAGTGGTAGTTGTCGTTGGCAGGGTCGGCCGTCCACGCCTGGCGCACGGAGTCGTTGACATGGGCCTGCATCAGGAAGTCGGCATAAGGGCCATAGACGCGCTCCTCGTCGTCGTTCAAACCGTTCAAGCCCACATCCTGCTTGGCACGTGCCCCCGAGGTGGTGGCAAAGGCATAGGTCTGGGTGGGCTGAATGGGTATCTTACCCCACTGGGTCTCCGAGAACGAGCCCGTACCGTCGACAGGCATACCGCTCTCATAGAACTTCTTACCGTCACGCAGGATATCCTCGCTGACCTCACCCAGGTCGATATACAGGTCACCGCCATAGCTGGCTGCATCGGGATGGGTGGTGGAGTAGATAAAGGGGTCCATCAGCCAGAACTCGATATACTCGACGTTGGCCGCCTCGAAGTCGGTGGTGTTGAGCTTGCACATCATGCCGCCCCAACGGTTTTGCGGATTGTTGAGCAGACCCTTCTCGGTGACGTCGGTGGTGAGATTATAGGGACCGCGCTCCTCGGGATAGTAGGCCAGGTCGAGCACGTTCAGCGTGTTGGTGGCACCACTATAGGTCGACTGGTCGCGGTTGGGGTAGAGCTCGTTAACGTAGACGGCACGCACATAGTGGTTAGACAGCTGGTCGAGGTCGCTCTTGATATGGGCGGGTGTGAGACTGCTGGAACGGTAGGTGAACAGCGGGTCGACATTATACCAGGCCAGCAGGGCACGGTTGTAACCGCTGGCCACACTCTCCTTGTCGTTATGTTCAGGGAACCTGGACGGCACGCTGGAGAGCACCCACGACTTGGGCTCGTTGACGCTGATGCCGTTCTTGGCATTCTCGAAATCGTCGATATACGACGCGTTGTCCTGCGTACCGCTGGCCGTGCCGGCAATGAGCTGGGCAAACTCGCCGGTGAAGGTGATCTGCGAGGGCTGCGTACAATGCAGGAAGGGTAGCTTGTCGAGCATATTGGTGAGCCACTGGCTCTCGGTCTTCCAGTTGATGCTCAGTCCCCACAAGGTATTCTTCAGAGGTTCGGAGCCCATGGTGACCTTCGACGTCAGGGCTTGTTCGGAGAGGTGCATCAGCGTACCACCCAACTGGAAATTCTTTGAGAAGTCGTATTGCCAGTTGACACCGAACATGCGCTTACGCTGCATGCCGTAGTCATTGTTCGACTCCAGCGAGACGTTGACGCTGGTGCCGGCATCGATGATGCTCTGATTGAGGATGGTCACCTCGCCGGCAGAATAGTCGACGGTATAGTCGCTGCCCTCTGACAGCTCGACACCACCGGCAGTAACCCTCACAGAGCCTTGCGGCACATTGTAGGCGCCCAGCGAGATGACGTTGGCAGAGGTGCCCTTGAACTGACCCTCCAGACGGAACTTGTTCTTGTCGGTCATCTGACGGGCGGCGGTCTGAGTAGTGTCATACAACTCCTGGAAGACATATTTGTTGGCAACATCCTCAGAGACACCCTGACGCATGAGGAAGCTCTTCAGCGTCTTACCAAAGGGCTCGGCCGAGGGGAAGAACACGCGACCATTGCTCACGGTATAGCCTTCGACAAAGTCGAAATAGCCGTTGGGGTGTGCCTTGAGGTTATTGTCCAGACGGTCGCAGCCCAGTCCGCGCAACAGCGTGGTGCTCTTGGTCTGCGGCTCAGGGATGTAGCTGACGTAGACACCCGTGGTGTCGCTCTGATACTTGATGTCCAGACGGAATTTGGTCTTCTCGACCGTTGTCGCCAGATAGTAGACGTTCTTCATCATCAGCGGCCAGTTGAACTGCTGGGGATTGTTCGACGTGTTCTTCAGCGACTTGACGAACAAGGCGTCGTTGGTGGAGGTATGGTCGGCAGCAAACTCACCGACGCGGTGGGTGACGCCGCCTTGGGTGTACTCGTAGGCCACCGCGAGCACCTGGTCGGTCTGCAGGGCGGTCTTCAGCGAGATATATCCGAGGGCGCTGTTCAGCGTATATTCCGAGGAGTTGAGCAGACGGGCTGAAGCCAGCTTCTCGTAGCTTGTACCACCCTCGAAATAAGGAGACACCAGCACCGTTGATGCCTGGTCGATATCGCGGGCAGCAACATAGGTGGTGGTCAGCGCATCGTATTCGCCGTTGGCGTTATTGTCGGGTACTGCCGACTGCTTTCCACCATCACCCCAAGTAATGGACGTACTCTCGGCGAGGTCGGCAAAAGCCAGCACGTTTCGTGAGTTGCTGGTCGTTCCCGACTTGTTGGTGACCCACACCTCTACGCGGGTGATGGTGACACCCGAGGTCAGCGTGGGAAGCTGCTGCATGGCGGCATCATAGCGCTCGCGGAAATAGTTGGACAGGAAGAAGTGGCGGTTTTCCTCGTAGTTGGCAACATTGAGCTCAAAGGGTGTCAGCTGGGTGCCACCCTTCGAAGACACGCTCTTCGACGTAGAATTCTTCTGCGAGAGCACGGTCTGCAGCTTCAGCTTGCCAAACTGCATGTCGGTGCGCACACCAAACAGGCTCGACGCACCCTGGATGAGTGAGTTGTTCGAGGGGAAGGAGACGTTACCGGCCTCGACGAGCTTGATGATCTCGTCTTCCTTGCCCTCGTAGCGCAGCTTCAGATTCTTTGTGTCGAAGTCGAAGGTGGCATCGGTGTTGTAGTTCAGCGACATATTCACCTTGTCACCGACCTTACCCGTCACATTGATATTGATCTTCTCGTCGAAGTCGACGGCCTTGGTCTTACGATTGCGCTCGGGCAGCGAGGGGTTGTCGACGTTCTTGAAGTTGGCGCCGAGCTTCAACTCTGCCGTACCTTGCGTCTTGATACGCACACCGCCAGGGCCGAAAATCTTCTCGGCAGGGCCCAGGTCGAAGTGCATATCGGCAAAGTTGAACTTCTCTTTGCCTTTATTGGCCACATTCTCAGCATCTTTCTGGCGGAAGAAGCGCTCACGCTCTTTGCGTTCGCTCCACCGCAGATACTCCTCGGGAGTCATCAGAATGGGGGTATTCAGGTAGGAGTCGCCAATCTTTGAACCGATGATATATACGTTCAGCGAGTCGTTATACTCCACCTGCTGCTTGATATTTTCAGGGAAGTGCAGGTCGAGGGCGCTGGAGTCGAGGTCGGCGACGACAACAGGCGCCGTCTTCTGAATCTTCCAGCGGGCTTTGGGAAGGGTATCGGCATCTTCAGGCTTGTCCACGACAGACAAGCTTCTTCCCGCAGGTGTCACGGCCATAGCCGTCACACTCAACAGAATTGCGAAGATATATGGAAACCTCTTACTTCTCACTTCTTACCTCTAACCACTCACCTCTATTTTATCTGTTTCAGCGCCAGCTTCACCACTTGCTCGACGGGCAGGTCGGGCTGTTCGGTCAGAATAGCCACAACAACCTTCTGCGTGGGAGCAGGCGCAAAGCCCAGCATGGTCAGGGCGGCCACCGCCTCGTCGCGCACAGCATTGTTGACGGGGGCTGCCACACTACCGCCGGCAGGTATCTCGTCGGCAATACCCAGGGCGACAATCTTGTCTCGCAGGTCGACAATGATACGTTGGGCGGTCATCTTGCCAATGCCCTTGATACCCTTGATCAGGCGCTCGTCGCCACGTGAGATGGCGTTGCATAACTCGCTCACGCTCATCGACGATAGCATCATGCGCGCCGTATTCGGACCTACGCCGCTCACGGTGATCAGCAGCTCGAACATCTCGCGTTCCTTCTTCGACACGAAGCCATACAGCACGTAGGCATCTTCGCGAATCGACTCAAAGACATACAACTTCACGTCCCGCTTACCCTGCAGGGCACTGTATGTCGTCAGCGAAATGTTCAGTCCGTAGCCTACACCAGCGGCTTCGACCGTAGCCAATGCGGGTGTCAGCTCGGTGAGCTCACCCTTGATGTACTCAATCATAATTTTCCTAAAAATGTATTAATACGATATTATTAACGCACAAAACCCTCTTTTTATTGTATTTTCAAAAAATACTACTCAAATAATTGCTTTTCCCGATTTTTTTCGTATATTTGCACCGAATATTACTAACGACTTTAAATACTATGCTTATGAAAAGACCTTACTTACTATTTTTATTGTTTTGGGGCCTGCTCATGGTGCACCAAACAGCAAGGGCCGACAATGAGGTCGTGTTCGAAGAGACGTTCGACGGATGCAATGATACTGGTGGAAACGATGGAGTTTTTACAGGTTCTGTTGGATTCGGTGAAATAGTCTGTGACAACAATTCGTGGGATTTCTACAACTGCTATGGTGCAGACAAATGCCTAAAGTTCGGATCCAGCGCCAGCGGTGCCAGTGGAAATGGAATCTTCTCCACTCCTTTTATTTTCTTAGGAGGATTATCTGCTACACTGACGTTCAAAGCTGCAGGATGGGGAGACGCAACTACAGACAAACTGTCTGTTGAAGCTGTGGGATGTACAATCACTGGAAATACTACCATTAAAAAACTAAATGACGGTAGCTGGGATGATACCTATACGGTCAGTATAAAGGATATTACAGGGCCCGTTCGCTTTTCATTCACTGGTAAGCGTGGCTTCATCGATGATATTAAGGTAGTCGGTGAAAGGGGTAGTGCAACAGAGGTCACGGTACCAGCACCAACATTGACAGACGAGTTCACATTCTGGCCCAACACGATAGAACCTACACGAAGGACCGTTGTCATTACGCCTCCAGCCTATAGTCGTGTCCGCTACACCTTAGACGGCAGTGAGCCCTCTCTAACAGAAGGCACAGAAATAAGAACGGCTACTAATGTATATGTTTGGGAAACAGCGACAGTAAAAGCCATCAACATTCAAAGTGGCTATACGAGCGACATAGTTAGCAAAACTTACACATATGGGCAGAAAGCTAGCGGCATTGCAGGTTTTAAAGAACTGGCAGAAGACACAGAGGCGCAGCTCTTCCTAAGTGTAGAGCAGAACGCGAAGGTGACTGCTGTCGATGGCAAACAGTTTACCATCAAGGACGACACAGGAGCGACTCTGTTATTTGACTTCGGCACAGTAGCATACAACCCAACACCAGCCGTAGACCAGCTCGTCGCTGGATGGATTACCGGCAAGAAGCAGACTGTGGGCGGACAGGCAACGTTTATTGCTATAAGCAACACAACGCCGAAATACATGGCCTTCGCCAATCGCGTGAAAGATATCACTGGTATAGAGACTGTCGCCACCACCAAAGAAGCAACATCTGACGCCTACTACACCCTCTCAGGAATACGCGTGAAAGCACCCAAGAAGGGCCTCTATATTGCCAACGGTAAGAAACTCATCATTCACTAAAAAGCTATGACGACTATGAAACAGAAATATATGAGTCCAGTAGCAAGGATGCTGCAGACTTTCGTACTGATATTCGGATGCATCAACCTGAATGCACAAACCATCGTAGAACCCGCCAATGGTCCTGAGGACGGAGCCATTCACGGCATGACCATCTACCTCAAAGACGGCACCACGAAGACATATACCGCCGCTGAGCTACAGGACATCACCTATCTGCCGGGCATCGGTATGAAGGTGTATCTCAAAGGCAGTGAGACATCTGTCGACTACCTGTACTCGCAGATGGACAAGGTGGACTATGCGTACACCAATGCCAACGCCAACTGGAAGACGTTAAGCAAAACAGATTATCCCTATGCCAACCGACTGGAGTATCCGCATCTAAACGCAAACGTGTCAGCAACACCTGACGAGACAAAGAGCCAGATTATCGTAAAGCAGACTAAAGACTTTGGCATCACCTATTCTGTAGAATGGGACAATGCCCTAATTGCCAACCGCTGGACGTGCTACACACTCAATGCCGATAATTCACAAGGAGACTCTGGACGCAATAACGATTTCAAGCCCGATGAAGAAGCGGCTGTTTCGCCACAACCAGAAGACTACAATAAGAGCGGTTACTCACAAGGGCACCTATGTCCATCCGCAGACCGTCAATGTACCATAGAGCAGAACCAGCAGACATTCTTCTTAACCAATATGCAGCCCCAATGGCAAAAGCACAATGAAGGACTTTGGAAAAACCTCGAGGACTTGGTTCGAAATTACGTCGTCAAGGCAAACACTACCCAGAGTTCATGTGACACTCTGTATGTTGTCAAAGCAGCTACCATCACTGATAAAGTGACTATTGGTGATGAGCAGGTTGACGGCATCTATGCCGCGAAATGCAACAATAAGCTCATCGTTCCGAAATACTTCTATATGGCGTTGCTGCATTATAATAAGGCCAGCAATAGTTACAAGGCCATTGCTTTCTGGACGCTGCACCAAGATGCGAAAGACACGAACAAGAAATATGGCGACTATGCCATCAGCATCGACGAGTTGGAGAAGCGCACAGGCATTGACTTCTTCTGTAACCTGCCCGACGAAATAGAGGAGTTAGTAGAGGCCGAATGCGACCTCGACTTCTGGAAACTTACAAAAACAGAGTAATCACCCTTCTTTACATTACATTTTATAACAAAACAGCGCACTTTTGCTTACAAATTGAGCGAAAGTGCGCTATTTAATAAAAAAAAGAACGATTTCCTTTGTTTTGTGCTCACTTAATCGTACCTTTGCAGGCAAAATTGGAGAAACGACCAACATAAACATAAAAGACAATGAAGAAAATCAGAGCCGCCGTAGTAGGATACGGCAATATTGGAAAGTACAGCATTCAGGCACTGGAAGCCGCTCCTGACTTCGAGATAGCAGGCGTGGTACGCCGCAACGGTGCCGACAACAAGCCAGCAGAACTGGCAGCGTACGAGGTTGTAAAGGATATCCGCGAACTGAAAGACGTCGATGTCGCCATCCTGGCTACGCCTACCCGTTCGTGCGAGGAATATGCCAAGCAGATTCTGCCTTTGGGCATCAACACCGTCGACTCGTTCGACATCCATACCAACATCCGTGGCTACCGCGAGCGCCTGATGGAGCTGAACAAACAGACGAATACCGTCAGCGTCATTGCTGCCGGTTGGGACCCAGGCTCAGACAGCATCGTGCGCACGCTGATGCAGAGCCTCGCACCCAAAGGTCTGTCGTACACCAACTTCGGACCAGGCATGTCGATGGGCCACTCGGTCTGCGTACGTTCCAAGGCCGGCGTCAAGAATGCGCTGTCGATGACCATTCCCTTGGGTGAGGGCATCCACCGCCGCATGGTGTATGTTGAGCTGGAAGACGGCTACACGCTGGAGCAGGTGACCAAGGACATCAAGGCTGACCCCTACTTCGCCTCTGACGAGACGCACGTGTTCCAGGTGGAGAGCGTCGACGATGTGCGCGACATGGGTCACGGCGTGAATCTGGTGCGCAAGGGTGTCAGCGGACAGACGCAGAATCAGCGCCTGGAGTTCAACATGCAGATCAACAACCCCGCCCTGACGGGTCAGGTGCTGGTCAATGTGGCCCGTGCCTCTATGCGTCTGCAGCCCGGCTGCTACACGATGATTGAGATACCGGTTATCGACATGTTGCCCGGCGAGCGTGCCGACCTCATCGAACATCTGGTATAAATAGCAAACAGCAGAAAACAAAATGAGTCCGCCTTCGAAAGCGGACTCATTTTTTTATTTGTCGTAAGCGTGTTGAGGATAGTCAGTTGTGAAGTGGAGCCCTCGGCACTCTTTGCGTTCCAGCGCCCAGCGGGTGATGAGGTAGCCGACGTTGATCATGTTGCGCAACTCGCAGATGTCGCGGGTGGCACGAACGCGCTTGAACAACCGCTCGGTCTCTTCGTAGAGCATGTCAAGACGGTCCCACGCACGATGCAGGCGCAGGTCGCTACGCACGATACCCACATAGTTTGACATAATCTGGTTGACCTCGCGCACCGACTGCGTAATCAGCACTTTCTCCTCGTTGGTCATCGTACCCTCGTCGTTCCATTCCGGCACGTTGTCGTTCCAGTAGTACAGGTCGATACGCTCCAGCGAATGGCGCGCAGCGGTCTCGGCATAGACCACCGCCTCGATGAGTGAGTTAGAGGCCAGTCGGTTACCGCCATGCAGTCCGGTGCAGGAGCATTCGCCCAGGGCATACAGACGGTCAATACTCGACTGTCCGTGCAGGTCGACCTTGATGCCGCCACACATATAGTGGGCTGCAGGACGCACGGGAATATAGTCGGTGGTGATGTCGATACCCATCGACAGGCACTTCTGGTAGATATTCGGGAAGTGGTGGCGCGTTTCCTCGGCGTCCTTGTGGGTGACGTCCAGACAGACATGATCCAGTCCGTGAATCTTCATCTCCTTGTCGATAGCGCGAGCCACAATATCACGGGGTGCCAGACTGAGGCGCTCGTCGTACTTCTCCATGAACGTCTCGCCATTAGGCAGCTTCAGGATGCCGCCATAGCCACGCATAGCCTCGGTGATGAGATAGGCGGGGTGTGTCTCGTTAGGATTGTGTAATACGGTGGGATGGAACTGCACAAACTCCATATCGGCCACCGTTCCCTTGGCACGATAGACCATCGCAATGCCGTCGCCTGTAGCAATCACAGGATTCGACGTAGTCATATAGACGGCACCACAGCCACCCGTACACATCACGGTGACCTTCGCCAAATAGGTGTCAACCTTCTCGTCGGGGTTCAGCACGTAGGCACCGTAGCACTGGATGTCGGGCGAACGGCGCGTGATGCGCACACCCAGATGGTGCTGGGTGATAATCTCTACGGCAAAATGGTTCTCCTTGATGTCGATGTTCGGGTCACGACGCACGGCCTCCATCAGTCCGCGCTGAATCTCTGCACCCGTATCGTCAGCGTGGTGCAGGATGCGGAACTCCGAGTGACCACCCTCGCGGTGCAGGTCGAAGTCGCCATTCTCCTTGCGGTCGAAGTTGACACCCCACTTCACCAGCTCCTGAATCTGTTCGGGAGCCATACGCACCACCTGCTCGACAGCCTGGCGGTCGCTGATGTAGTCGCCGGCAATCATCGTGTCCTCGATGTGCTTGTCGAAATTGTCGACAGCCAGATTGGTCACGCTGGCAACACCACCCTGTGCGAACGACGTATTGGCCTCGTCGAGACCTGCCTTGCAAATCATACACACACGTCCTTTATTAGCTCGCGCCACCTTCAAAGCGTAGCTCATACCTGCCACACCAGCACCTATTATCAAGAAATCGTACTTATAAACCATGCTTTTTTATCTTCTACGCTGCAAAATTACAAATTTATTTTGTAACTTTGCCAACAATATGAAGAAATATCTGTATTTACTCCTAATATTGTTGACGGCAACAGCCGTCCAGGCGCAAGACTCGCTACGCATCAAGATCGACTCACTGCTGCAAGACCCCATGTTTGAAACGTCACAGGTAGGCCTGATGGTTTACGACCTGAATGCCGACACAGTTTGTTACAAGTACAACGAGCGACAGCTGATGCGCCCGGCATCGTGCATGAAGCTGGTGACGTCTATCACGGCACTCGACCAGTTGGGTCCGCAGTATGACTTCAAGACAAGCGTCTATTATACCGGCACCATCAAGGGCCACACACTGGAGGGCAACATCTATTGTGTAGGCGGTTTCGACCCCACACTGACATTAGGCGACGTGACCGATATGGCTCTTAGCGTACAACAGTTGGGCATAGACAGTATAGCCGGCAAACTGGTTGCCGACCGCACGATGAAGGAACAGATAGACTATGGTGAGGGCTGGTGCTGGGATGATGAGAACCCCTTACTGACAGCGCTGTCAATAGGTCGTAAGAACAACTTCCTGACTACCTTTGCCGAGGAAGTTGCCCGTCAGGGAATTAACCTGGAGAATGTGAATCTGGTAGAAGGAATACTGCCTGCCAATGCCCGCCATCTGACCACCATTCGTCACAACATCTCGTTGGTGTTGGACCGCATGATGAAGAAGAGCGACAATTTCTATGCCGAATCAGTCTTCTATCAGACGGCAGCCAGCGTTAGGAAGCCATTAGCCAAAGCGTCAGACGCGACGGGTGTCACCCACAAGTTGCTGAAGCGATTAGGACTCGACGCTAAGAGCTATCGTATGGCTGACGGTTCTGGTCTTTCGCTCTATAATTACGTGAGTGCCGAACTGCTGTGTACCCTATTGAAACATGCCTGGCGTACACCCAGAATCCACGAAGCCTTATGGCTGTCGCTACCCATTGCGGGTGTCGACGGCACGCTGAAAGACCGCATGAAGAAGACCGCAGCGATGGGTAACGTACGCGCCAAGACGGGCACGCTGACAGGCATCTCGAGTCTGGCGGGCTATTGTACGACGGCCGACGGCCGCCCCCTCTGCTTTGCCATTATCAATCAAGGCATCATGCGCAATGCTGACGGCAAAGCATTCCAAAACCGCGTCTGCCAAGTGCTGTGCGAAAGCATCTCCAACTGACTTTCGATGCCCCCCCTGTCTTTCGACGAGATTCGCGACTTTGGTTGTCAAAATCCCGCATTTCCTACACTTGACGCTGACAGTCAGAGCATTACCATCAGATTTCCTACACTGCACAGTGTAGGAAATCCTGCACTGAGGCCAAAAACGACGGGAAAACCATATACATGGAAATCATTGATACACAGCAGCCCTGACCCATGTATAGCAACCCAACCACAGTACCAAAAATCGTACCACACTTTGGTACGGTCAGTACCATGCTTTGGTACGCACCGTACCACAGCATGGTACTATGTCTACCGCTGTAGTTTAACGGTTTTAGTTGACTACTTGGAGTCTTACTCACGATAAGGGTTGACCCGGTTAAACTTTATTTTTAATTCACGTTGACTCGTCTATACGTTAGTCATAATCTGGGTTTACAATAATAGTACGTCTATTTACATCGGAAATGACCACAAGTGTAAGAATTCCTACACTGCGCAGTGTAGGAAAATACAGCATAACCTGCTGACTGTCAGCGCCAAGTGTAGGAAATGCAGGATTTCAGCACATCTCTTGTAGTAGTACTATACAACCCGTTTTATCTATTTAATGGACGCGATAGCCAACGCTGATAATCATATCGAGGTTATAGTATGGCACTTTCACGCAAAGCAGGATAATCCTTTAGATTGAGGAACTCCAAAACAAACGGATCATGGATGAATTGTTCTGGTTTTATTTCGTCCAGTTTTTCTTGTTTTCTTTTTTTATATCTGATTCAATATCTCTGTCATCGACTGCAAACGCTGCTCAAGGTATTCGGCTATCAGTGCGGTCATCGCAGTTGGAGAGCCCGTACGGCCATTACCGTCGATAAATGGATGTATTGCCCTCGAAGGCATTGCTGTTGTAGGTGTGCTCAACGATAAACTCCTGTCGCAAAGCCTCGGTCTCAGCTGGCGTGAGGGGACGAAAACGGGAGAGATTGGCTTTCAGCTATCGTGTTGTTAAGTAGAAAATTTGTTTTTATCTTCAATTTTGCTTACTGTTAATTATGTCTTCAACCCGTTACTTTGTCTTACTCTGAATCAAAGGGACTGGTTATTATATCACATGGTAATACCATAGGATATTGAAAATCCCATCATCATCGACAGACGTGATGATGATGGGATTATATTATTGTTCGCTCATTATTTGAAAATCAGTTGGGCAAACTGGTAGAGGCTGCGACGCCAGGTGTGCCACTCGTGGGCTGTGCCGGGCGACTCGTAACCGACGGCATTCATGCCGAGTTGTTCCTTGATGTTCTTGGCAGCCTCGACGCAACCCATGTTCTCCTTGCCGCCACCACTCATGAAGAGCACTTTGACGTTCTTGGCGAAACCTTCGGAAGCCTTCACCTGGTCGACATTCCAGGCACCGCTGCTGAACGAGCCGACATAAGCGAACTTGTCAGGATTGTTCAGCGTAATCTCGCGAGCCTGCATACCACCCATCGACAGGCCAGCGTAGGCGCGGTGCTGAGGGTCGGCAATGACGCGATAGCGGCTCTCGACCATCGGGATGATATCGTTGAAGAGCACATTCTTGAAACCTTCAGAGAAACCACCGAAGCCACCACGGCCAAAGCCACCGGGACGACCACCCTGAGGACGCTGGCCAGGACCACCCTGCCCAGGAGCGCCCTGCGGACGGGGACCCTGCGGACGAGGACCGCCGAAGCCACCCTGCTCACCAGGACGACGTGCGTTCAGGCCGTTGTCCATCACGATGATGCAAGGAACAGCCTTACCCTCGGCAATCAGATTATCCAGAATCTGAGCGGTATGTCCCTGCTCGGCCCATCCGTACTCGTTCTCGCCCATACCATGCTGCAAGTAGAGCACAGGGAACTTCTTGGTGGGATTGGTGAAATACTCTGCAGGCAGATAGACGTGACAGCGACGCATCTTCTCCGTGTAGGTCGACCAGTAGAACACCTCGCTCATAGAGCCCTGCGGCACGTTCTTCACCTGCCAGAAGTCCTGGTCGGCAGAAGGAATCTCGATACCGCTACCCCAACGGCTGGCGCCATAGTAGTAGAGGCTGTTCGGATCGGGCACCGAGGCGCCGTCGATGTTCAGCTGATAGTAGTGGAACCCCTCGTCCTGAGGCTCAGAGGTACCTGTCCACACACCGTTCTCGTCCTTGGTCATCTCGTAGATCTTGCCGGCAATGTCCAATCCGACGAACTTGGCATCAGGAGCCTTGATCTGTGCACGCACCATACGCTGTGAGTTCACCATCGGGTACTGCTTGTTGTCCTGATTGCTCGTTGCAGGCTTGAAGTCTTCTGTGACGTTAGCAGTTACTGAAGGAACTTTCGGGTTCTCTCTGGGAGCACCGAACTGTGCTGACGCTGTCAGACATGAGAGCGCCATCAATGAAAGGAAGATTTTTTTCATAAGATATTTTTGATTCATGTGTTGATAATATGTTTCTTTGTTTTGATGCTGCTTGTGCGCAAAAGTAAAACAGACAGCACGATTGTTATAGAAGATTAACATTTGAGTGAGATAAAGACAATTAAAACAAGTTTTATTTTGTATTGTTCGCGCTTATTCGTACCTTTGCACGCACAATGAGTTTTACGACAACGATATTGCAATGGTTTGGCGAGAACGGTCGGGCGCTACCTTGGCGCGAGACGCGTGACCCGTATGCCATCTGGTTGTCGGAAATCATCCTGCAACAGACACGTATAGACCAGGGGCGTCCCTATTGGGAACGTTTTATGCGACGCTGGCCTACCGTCGAGGCGCTGGCCAATGCTACAGAGGACGAGGTATTGCGCGAGTGGCAGGGGCTGGGTTACTACAGTAGGGCCCGCAACCTGCATACCGCCGCCCGACAGGTGGTGGCGCTGGGCGGATTTCCCACCACCATCGAGGGCATCAAGGCCCTGAAGGGTGTTGGCGACTATACTGCTGCCGCTATTGGCAGCATTGCCTTCGACCTGCCGGCGGCTGTCGTCGACGGCAACGTCTATCGTGTGTTGGCGCGCCACTACGGCATCAAGACGCCCATCAACAGCACGGAGGGAAAGAAGGAGTTCACGCAGTTGGCACAATCGTTGTTGCCGCCCCAAGAGGCCTCCGCCTTCAATCAGGCCATGATGGACTTTGGCGCCATCCAGTGTACGCCGTCCGCCCCCCAATGTCAGCAATGCCCGTTGGCAGAGTCGTGTGTGGCGCTACGTGAGGACAGTGTATCGGCATTGCCCGTCAAAGAGAAAAAGCTGAAGATCAGCGAACGCCATCTGACCTATATCTATATAAGATGTAACGGCTATACGGCCATCCATCGTCGTCCGGCTGGCGACATCTGGCAGGGACTGTATGAACCATTGCTTTTAGAGGTGAGTGGTGAGAGGTTAGAGGTGAGAGGAATGTTGGAGATAAAGAAAAACGTCAAGCACGTGCTGACCCACCGTGTGCTCTATGCCGACTTCTGGCTGTGGGAGACCAACGAGCGGCCTACACTGCCCGACGACTACTTCTGGATCAAGGAGTCAGACATCGACCAGTATGCCGTGCCCCGTCTTATCGAACTATTATTAAATGAATTATGAACAGAATCAATATAGCCATCTTTGTGTCCGGCAGTGGCACCAATTGTGAGAATCTCATCAAGTATTTCGCAGACAGCGAGCGCGTCAACTGTGCTTTGGTAGTCAGCAACAAGGCCGACGCCTATGGTCTGGTACGTGCCACCAATCTGGGCATACCAACGGCTGTGGCTCCCAAACCCGAGCTTAACGACCCTGAGGTGATGATGCCACTGCTCCAGCAGTACGACATCCAGTTTATCGTGTTGGCAGGTTTCCTGCCCTTGGTGCCCAACTTCCTGATAGAAGCCTTCCCGCGTCGCATCATCAACATCCACCCTGCCCTACTGCCGAAGTATGGCGGCAAGGGTATGTGGGGCCACCACGTGCACGAGGCCGTCAAGGCCGCTGGCGAAAGGGAGACAGGCATGACCGTCCACTTCGTCACCCCCGTCTGTGACTCTGGCGAGATTATCGCCCAATACCGTACACCCCTGCTGCCTACCGACAGCGTCGACGACATTGCCGAGAAGGAGCACGTGCTGGAGATGGAGCACTTCCCCAAGGTGGTGGAACAGGTCATCAACGAGACCTTCTTTTGTTAAAGAAACACAAAAGACGACACGGTGGTCTACAACGCCGACGCCTACCGTATCCCCGAGGGTAGCGTCATTGAGGCATTGGTCGAGGCCCTGCCTGGTGCGAAGGTTGACGACGACGGCAAAGTCAGCATCAACGGCAAGGAGGTGAAGAAGTTCAAGATGGACGGCCGCGACTTCATGACGGGCAACAACGACGCCGTGATGAAAAACCTGCCGTCATACGTCGTCGACCAGGTGAAGGCCTACGACGAGAAGAGCGATCTGTCGCGTATGACAGGCTTGGACGACGGCAACGACGACTTTGTCTTGGAGTTCGTCACCAAGCGCAGTGCCCGCAAGGGCATACAGGCCAATCCGGATGTCGGCATAGGTACGGACGGCCGCTACGGTATCCGACTGACGGCCATGAAACCCTTCGGTACTATGCGCTATACGTTTATGGGCAATGCCAACAACGTGAACGACCGTAACTTCTCAGGGCGTGGAGGTCGCGGACGCGGCAACGGTCAGGGTCAGCGCGAAACGAAGACAGCAGCACTGGATGCCAGCTACGAGAACGGCAAGAACCTGAAATGGAGCGGACGCGTCACCTGGAACCACGGCGATACCGACAACTGGAACAAGACGGCGTCGGAGAGTTTCGTCAACACCCGCGGTGGAGCTTTCTCAAACAGCATCAGCCAAAACTATTCGCGCAACAACAACTGGACAGGCAACATGAACCTGCAATGGAACATCGACTCCGTGACCACGCTGTCGTTCCGTCCTGATGTGAGCTATCAGACCAGTGACAGCCGTAACTTCTCGACCTCGGCAGCCTTCAATGCCGACCCCTACGGCTACGTCACCGACCCACTGAGCAGCGAGGGCCTGCAGACGATGCGCGAAAAGGAGCTGGCCGTCAACAGCCGACAGAACAAAGGACTGGGCTACAACGACAACGCGAATGTAAACGCACAACTGCAGATATTCCGCCGACTGGGCTCAAAAGGGCGCAACATTGCCATCAGCTCGCAGTTCAGCTGGCGCGACGGCAGCAGCCAGAATGCCAGCCTCTCGGCCGTCCACCTGTATCAGCAGAAGGACAAGCAAGGCAACGACTCCACCTACCAGACCAACCGCTATACCAGTTCGGCCAACAAGCAGCTGAGCTATTCGTTGGGCGTCACCTATACCGAACCGCTGCTACTCTTCAAGACCAGCAGGGAAACAGAAGCCAGCGGCGTGCCAGGCATGCCTGAAATGCGTGGACCATTTGGTGGCAGAGGCGGTGGTGGTGGCCGTAATCGTGGTGGAAGAAGTTTCGGCCAGCAGGGACTCTTCCTGCAACTGAACTACCGCTATCGCTACGACTACCAGAAGAACGACCCTTCTACCTACGACTTCCCCAAATACACGGACGAAGCCTTTGCCAACGTACTGAACGAATATCGCGAGTGGACAGCCCTCTTCGGATTCCTGGAGAACCCCTACGAGACGTATCTCAGCCCCAGCCTCAGCCGCTATTCCGAACGCACGGAGTACGGCCACAATGCCGACCTGCAGCTGCGCTACATCCGCAACAAGGTGAACCTGAACGTCGGCGTATCCTTCCACCCCGAGAAGGCGCACTACATCCAGCAGTATCTGGGACGCCCCATCGACACGGTGCGTACCGTCACCAACGTATCGCCGACGCTCGACCTGCGTGTACGCTTCAACCAGCAGACCAACCTGCAGGTGAACTTCCGCGGACAGACGCAACAGCCCAACATCACTCAGCTGCTCGACATCTACGACGACACTAATCCGCTGAACATCACGATAGGTAATCCAGGCCTGAAGCCGTCGTTCACCACCAACCTGCGCGCCAACTTCCAGATGATGCGCCAGACGAAGTTCGTCACCGACAGCAACGGATTCCAGGTGCCCAAGGCCCAGCGCCACTGGAGCTTCAACGCCAATGGCTCGTGGCAGACCACCAGCAACTCCATCGGCAATATCGTCACCTATAACGAGAAGACGGGTGGACGCATCACGCGACCAGAGAACATCAACGGCAACTGGAATGCCAGCCTCGGCGTAGGCTTCAACATCGGACTCGACACGCTGAACCGATGGGACATCAGCGGCTCCATCAACGGACGCTACGACCATCGCATAGGCTATGTTAATCTGAACCGCACGGCTGAACCCGACCGTAACGTCACCCATACCTATAACCTCTCGCCAGAGGTGTCGCTCAGCTTCCGCAACTCGTGGTTCAGCTTCTCACTGAACGAGCGCACCACCTATGCCCGTACTGAGAACCGCCTGCAGGCTTCTAACAACCTGACGACGTGGAACTTCTCATACGGCGGAAACACAAAGATCACCTTCCCCTGGGGCTCTAATCTCAGCACCGACTTCCACGTATTCAGCAAGCGCGGCTATAGCGACGAGACGCTGAACACCAACGAACTGATATGGAACGCACAGCTGTCGCACAGCTTCCTTCGCGGAAAGGTGCTCACCGTCATGCTGCAATGGTACGACATTCTGCACGAACAGACCACCTTCTCACGCATGGTCAACGCCAACGGCTGGCGCGACCAGGAGGTCAACGCCATCACCAGCTACGCCATGCTGCACGTCAGCTACCGCCTGAACTTCTTCGGACAGGGTTCAGGACGCGGTGGAGGACGTCCTGGTGGCTTCTAACTACTTCTTTCCGTAGTCGTTCTTCATCTTAATGGCAAAGATGATGACGCTACAAACGCAGGTGATAAGATTAGTGGCAAAGAGATAATAGTTGCCCAGCAACAGTCCCTGTATCACGAAGGCGCCACAGCCTATGGCCATCGAGATGAAGCCTGGCAACGAGATGCCGTCGGTGTTACGTGTACGAATGGTCTGAATAGCCTGTGGCAGATAGCCGAAAATCAGGCCGAAGGTGGCAATCCAGCCACAAATGTTGACTACTAATTGTTGATCCATAGTATTAATTTTTAGTTAGCGATAGTAATATTGTTGCAAAGATACAAAAAAAAATGAAATGTGATACACATTTGCCCAAAATTTTTCGTAACTTTGCACTCAGTAACTAACCTTTCAAATACTATTAGCTATGAAAAAAGTATATAAGGCTCACATTCTCTTTACGAAAGAGAAAGATCGTTTCGAAGTTTTTGAGAATGGCTACGTCGCTGTGGAAGACGGCCGTGTGCTGGGCGTTTCTAACGATCTGGCCGAGTTGGGCTGTCCTGATGCAGAGGTCGTCGACTTTGGCGACAAGCTGCTCATTCCCGCCATGAACGATATGCATGTTCACGCCCCACAGGTGCACAACCAGGGTGTGGCCATGGACCTCGAGCTGCTGCCTTGGTTGCAGAACTACACCTTCCCTGAGGAGTCGAAATATGCCGACGTCAACTATGCCGAGCGCATGTACAGCCGCTTCCTGCACACCCAGTGGCTCTTCGGCACCATGCGCAGTGTCGTCTTCGGCACCGTCCATACCGACAGCACACGTAAGCTGATGCAACTGTACCAGCAGGCAGGCATGGGCGCTATGGTCGGCAAGGTAGCCATGAACCGCAACTGTCCTGACGCGCTCTGCGAGGATGTCGACGACGCCGTCGAGGGCAACGAGCAGCTCATCGCCGAATTCGGCGATGATAATGGGCTGGTACGCCCCATCATCACCCCGCGCTTCGTACCCTCGTGTACGCCAGAACTGCTGAAGGCCTGTGGCGAGCTCGCCGCCAAATACCAGTTGCCAGTACAGTCGCACCTGTCCGAGAACACCTCCGAGATAGCATGGGTGGCCGAGCTCGAACCTGAGAGCGAGAGCTATGGCGACGCCTACAACCGCTACGGACTCTTCGGACAGACGCCCACCATCATGGCCCACTGCGTATGGACGCGCGGTGGAGAGCTGGAGCTGATGAAGCGCAACGGCGTCATGGTGGCCCACTGCCCCACGTCCAACTTCAACCTGTCGTCAGGCATGGCCCCCATCCGCACCCTGCTCGACGAGGGCGTGCGCATTGGCTTAGGCAGCGACATCAGCGGAGGCCACGACCTCAACATGTTCCGCATGCTGGTCTATGCCATCCAGGTCAGCAAGATGCACTACCAGCAAGACCACAGCAAGGCCTTCCTCACCCTGCCCGAAACCTTCTGGATTGCCACCAAGTCGGCAGGCAGCTTCTTCGGCAAGGTGGGCAGCTTCGAGCCCGGCTACGACTTCGACGCACTGGTCATCGACGACGCCGTGCTCTATCCCGCTGAATACTCCCTGCAACACCGTCTGGAGCGTTTCATCTATCTGGGCGACGACCGTCAGATAGTCCATCGCTTCTGTCGTGGCCAAGAGGTGCCAGAGCCGAAACTCATCTAATCAACAATCAATCATAAGAACTAATGAAAAAACTATTCATGCTGATGGCAGCCATAGCCGCTGCATCCACCATTTATGCACAGAAAATGCTAGTACTTTATTATTCAGAGACAGGAACAACGAAGACGGTAGCCCAAGAGCTGCAACGACAACTGGGTGCCGACATCGAGAGTATCGAGGCTGTAGAGCCCTATTCGGGCAATTTTCAGGAGACCATCCAGCGCTCAAGCCGTGAACGCGAGAGCGGACAGACGCCTGCCCTGAAGCCCCTGAAAAAGAAGATTGCCGACTACGACATCATCTTCCTGGGCTACCCCATCTGGTTTGGCACCTACGCCATGCCTATCGCCACGCTGGTCAAACAACAGGACTTTGCCGGCAAGACCATCGTGCCGTTCTGCACCTTTGGCAGTGGTGGTCTGAACACCTCGTCTGATGCCCTGCGCGAGGCCCTTCCTAAGGCCAAGATACTGAAGGGCTATGGCGTCCGGACAGCCCGTGTAAAAGCCGCTGCCAACGAGCTCGACCGCTTCTTGAAAGAAAACGGTTACAAGAAAGGGAAAGTAGAGAAGTTGCCTGACTATTCAGCCCAGAAGCCCGTAACGGCCGACGAGAAAGCCATCTTCGACGCAGCCTGCTCCAGCTATCAGTTCCCCCTCGGCACGCCCCAAACCGTTGGCAAGCGAAAGACCGCTGATTCCACCGACTACAAGTTCACCGTCAAAAGCCGCGGTATGGATGGTCAGGAGGCCACCTCCATCATCTACGTCACCCAACCCTCCGCAGCAGGCGCCAAGCCCGAATTCACGGAAGTGGTCAGATAAGAGAATCATTGCTGCAAAGAAAGCCTACAGCTCGGAGCGGTATTTCTCATGTTCTCCCTTCGAACGCCTACGCTCGGCCTATGCTACGATATGAGCAAAAGCGTAAATTATTTTTGACGCTTCCGCTTCAAATATTCCAGACGTTCCATAGCATGCTGGCGCGCTTGGAATATCTGATGGCGGTAGACAGCACAGGCAACGAAGAAATATACTGCTGCCATGAGCCAAAGGATGCGGTACTCGAAGAGGACGTCGGCCAAGGTGCCACCCATGGAATTGGTGCGGATATAGGCACGCACGCCAAAGGTGCTGGGGAAAAGGCACGACACCCCTTGCCAGAAACCGGGGATATCGTTTTGCGGCCACGAGGCACCACTGAGGAACAGCAGGGGAATAGACACAAACACCATGAGCAGCATGACGTTCTCACGATAGCGCACGATACATGAAACAGTGATTCCGAAGAAGATGCATGCCAGCGTATAGGGCACCATGATGGCCAAGAGGTCTGTCCAATGTGCCAGACAGGGGAAATGGAAGATGCGTGGTACGACAACGGTAAGCCACGTACCCATGACGGCATAAATCATGAAATAGCATAGTGACTTGCCGAAAACTATACGGAACGTGCCGTGATAGTGTTTCTGGATAGGTACGAGGTCTTGGTAGCGGTTGGACTCGCGGGCTGTACCTGCTGACAGTCCGATGCCGAGCACGAGGGTCTGCTGCAGAATGAGCATGAGCACGGCAGGGAGAATAGCCGACCCATAGCCACCGCCAGGATTGAACACAGGCACCTCGTCGTAATCAAGCGGACGGCCCTGTATCTGCTCTTCGCGCTGGGTATAGTTTCCTGACAACTTTATCTGTATCTCGCTGTTCATCTGTTGCGACACCATCAAGGCCGTCTGGTAGGCAGCCTTGTAGGTAAGCATCAGACTCATATCGCAATAGACGCTGATGACAGAACGTTCGAGGCGGTTGAGGCGCGTCTGAAAATCAGACGGAATATGATAGATGGCACGTACGACCTGACGGCTGACCAACATCTCGGCCTCGTCCATGTCGGCAGCATGATAGGCAATGTGTACATCGGGGGATGCGTCACAAGAGCGGATAAACTCACGACTCAGCTGCGAATGGGAGTCGTCGACCACCACCACGGGCACCTCGCGCACTACCTCATTATTGTAAATCCACGAATAAAGCAAGGGATAAGCCAGCGGGACGAGGAAGAAAAAGATGAGCACACCCTCGTCTTTGAACACCAGGCGCATCTCGTCGCGCCAGACCGCACAAGCGTCGCGCACGCCGTCGATAATCTGATAGAGCAGGCCGTCTTTCTTCATGGGATATACACGTAAGTTAACATCGCATTCTTAATCTTACTGAGCACGAGGATGGGCAACAGCATGAAGGCTATCAAGCCCGCAATATGCCACCAGGCGTCAAGTATGGGGAAATCGTTGAGCACACAGATCTGATAGACCATGAAATAGTGGCGCAGGGGGAACAGCCACGACAAGGCCTGCAGTGGTCCGTCCATGCCCATGACGGGAAAGGCCGAGCCAGCCATAGAGATGCTAAGTACGGCCCATAGCGAGCTGATGCTCATCGACATACGTAACGAGGGCAGCAGACCGAAGGCAAAGATGCCGAAGCCCTGAGCGGCCAATACCATGAGCACGTTGGTAAGTACGATCTTCACCACACCGCCCGGATGGGGGAATCCATAGACGCCAAAGACGTAGAAGCTGTAGAAGAACACCAGCGTCAGCCATATCAGCGTATGGGGCAGCAACTTGCCTGTCAGCGCCACACGGATGCGGTTGCCCGCCATACTCACCAACTGTGGTCCGTGATTGAACTTCAGCTCAGTACCAATGGCATAGGTGGTGATGAGAAAGATAAAAAGCATGAAGATGCCTGGCACCATGACTGTCGTCAGGTAGGCGTTGTAGTCGGTGGTGGAATTGCTGATCTGGTGTAGGTCAATGGCTATCGGCTGTAAGAAGGTCTGTATCTGTGCATCAGTAAAACCTTTGGCACGCATGGTGGCCTGTCCGACAGCAGCAGAGCCCAGCGACGCAATGGTCTTCAGATCGCGATACAGCAGGGAGCCCGACGTGAGGGTGGTCATCGAGTAGTAGAACGACACCTTAGGCTGACGGCTGGCCAGCAACTTTTCAGTAGTACCCTCAGGAATATAGAGAAAACCATAGACCTCGTTGTTCTGAATAGCCTTACGCGCGTCAGCTACTGATGGATAGTAGGCTACCACCTTACTGGTCTGGAAGCCGTCGAGGCGACGAATGAGGCTACGTGTGGTCGACGTATTGTCGAGGTCGACGATGCCTACAGGCAATTCCTGCGGCTGTCCCTCGCTCAGCATGCTGGTGAAGAAAAACAGCACCGCCAGCGGGAACACGAGCATACAGAAGAGATAAATGGGGTTGTGAAGGAAAATCTTGCATTCCCTCACAGACAACAGATATATTTGTCGCAACGTCTTCTGCATGGCTTACCTCTCACCTCTTACCTCTCACCTCTTATTTAATAATAAGACTCATGCCAGGACGCAGACCCTCCATCTTCTCGACAGGACGAGCCTTGACCTCAAAGGTCTTCAGGTCGTACTGACCATTGGCCTTGGTAGCTTTCCAGACGGCATACGAGCCCTGGTCTTTCATATAGTAGACCTTCATCTGGATTTCCTTGTTGAAAGCAGGGACAAAGGCGGTAAACGTCTTGCCAATCTCCAGGCCGTTCAGCTGGTCTTCGCGCACATTGAACGTACCCCAAAGGTCTTTCATCACAGCAATCGACATAATGGGCGAGCCTGTACCTACCAATTCGCCCAACTTGGGATAGATATCCATCACCTCACCATCCATCTGGGCTATCTGGACCGTTTCGTGGATATAGGAAGTGACCTCCTGAACGGCACCACGGGCACGGCCTACCTGTGCGGCAGCAGCCATCTTGTCCTCGCGGCGGGCGCCATTGACAGCCATATCATACTGACTCTGGGCGGCCTTCATCTGAGCCTCTAACGCCTTGTAGCTGGCGTAAGCCTCGTCGCGCTTCTGGGCACTCATCACGCCCTCGTCGAAGAGGCGCTGGACACGATTGTACGACTTCTCGGCAATCTCGTAACCAGCCTTAGCCTGTTGCAGCACGTTGTAGGCACCACGAATCTGCTCCTCGCGGGCACCGTTCTGCGCCTTCAACTCAAGGGCAGAGGCGGCATCCTCGGCACTACGGGCCTGCTCCATCTTGGCACGTACCTCAGGGGCGTCGAGAATAGCCAGCGTGTCGCCAGCCTTCACGAAGTCGCCTTCCTTGACGCGTATCTCCAAAATACGGCCCGGCACCTTGCTGGACACGCGGTATTCACTCACTTCTACCTGCCCCTGGATCAGTTCCGGATCACGTCCAAAGGCAAAGAATCCAATCACAGCAACAATGACAATCACTGCTGCAAAGCCAATGATGGCGAGTAGGATGTTGTTATGTTGTGTTTTTGCTGACATATCTTTTTTTATTGTAATGTGCCAAGTGCTTTCTGCATATTCACCTGACTGAGTTTGACATCTATTTCGGCATCTATCTTCTGCGACTGCGCCTGTAACCAAGCCGTCTGGGCTTCCATCACCGTAGTGGTAGAGATGACACCCTCCTGGAATCCAAGGTTGGCGGTACGGAGATTCTCCTCGGCGCGCTGGATATTGGCATTGGCCATCTCCAGTTTCTTGGCAGCCTCGCTAACGTGGAAGGCGCTTTGATTGACCTGTAGTTCTATCTTCTCGCGAACATCGTCGAGTTCAAGGGCAGCCATCGTCGTCGCCCCCTTAGAGGCACGCACTTTATAGGCCACGTCACCCCAGTTCCAGACAGGTATGCGAACCAGTACGCCGACATTCCATACGCCACCGAACTTACGTTCGAAACCATTATAGAGGTTGGGGTTCGAACCGGCATAACCACCAGTCAGCAGTACCTGTGGCAGATTGCCTGCCTTCAGCAGATTAGTGGTCTGACGACTCAGGTCAACCATATTCTGCAGCATCTTCAACTCAGGACGGTTGGAGGTAGCCGTCTGCATGTCGGCAGGCTGCACGTCAACATCCGTGACGAGGGTCTCGCTCTCTTCGTCGGCCAGCGTCAACTGCTCGTCTACGGGCAGTCCGCAGAGCTGGCAAAGCAACATCTTCGACAATGTCAAGCCGTCGTTGACCTTCAACAGCGCCATCTCAGCCTCATTGACCTTCACGCTGACACTCAGGCCCTCGCTACGCGTTGCCACGCCCTCTTTAATCATTTTCTGGACATCACTGTCGAGCTTCTTGACAACTTCCAAATAGCTTTGTGCCAGTTTCTGCTTATGACGTAGCGACACCACCTGCCAGTAGGTCTGGTCGATGTTGTAAAGCGTCAGCTGGCGCTTGGCATCAGTGCTGTTGGCCGTGAGCTGTTCGTTGATGTCGGCCATCTTGTTCATGGCAACGATGGCACCACCCATGAAGACTGGCTGAGTGACCACGACAGCACCAAACAACGTGTTGCGCGTATCGGAGCGGAACAGATCGACGACATGCTGGCCGAACAAATCGGCAACGCCAGCGGCAGCCTTCAGGTCAGCCCCTAACTTTGTCTGCAGGGCAGCAGGCAATATCGACGCATAAGGAGACACCTTAGTGGTGATATCGGCAGCGGCATTAGTGCCAAGATTGTTCAACGCCGACTTCTGGTCGTCGCTGAGCAGCGATATTTCGCGGCTGGTATACATGTATCCACCTACCACATTGACGTGGGGCAGGTACTTTGTACGCGCCGACTTCTTCAGGTTCTTGGCCACTTCCTGTTTGACCTGCGACACGCTGAGTTGCTTGTTGCTACGCAGCGCCATCGCCCTGCAACTGTCGAGCGACAGTACACGCTGGGCATCGGCAGGCAGACAGCCAAGAGCCAAAAGCCATAAGCTAAAAGCCAAATACTTGTTCATTGATTATTTCTCAAATGTAAAGTTCTTAGAGCCTATCATATTGCCATCGGCAAAGATGCTGACATTATAGCTGCCACCTGTCAACGTCTCGTTAACGGGCCAGAACAGCGTAACGGCAGTCTCTTCACCCGTATAGTCGATAGCTTTCTTCATAGAGTATGCCAACTGGCGGTTCTCAAAGGCAAAAGTACCGCCACCGTTAAGCACCTCGCCTTGGGGAGTGGTGATGCGAACAAAGAAATCGCGTGTGCCATTAGCGGCTGTCACATTGCGCACCAACGTAAAGGAAACGCTCAGCGTACGTGCTTTCTTGAGGTTCTTATTGTCCTTACCTTTCTTGTTCAAAGGCATCAGCGAGATATTTGTAGCGTTCAGCTGTGAGGCAATGGCAACCTTCTCAGACAGCGACATATTACTCGAAGCCAATTCCTGGTTTTGCTGATTGCTCATCTCCAGCTCAGAACGTACACGACTGTTCTCATCCATCAAAGCCGCATTCAACTGGTTCAGCGAGTCAATCTGCAACACATAGCTGCGCAGCACGGCACGTACGGTGGCCAGTTCGCGCTTCAAACGGGTGATTTCGGCAGCATCGTCGGCCTTAGTCTTGCGCAACTCCTCCAACAGTTGCTGGGTACGCAATTGTTCACGGGTCAGCTGAGCCACGATGGAGTCGTTGTTGATGCGCGTCTTCATCTCGCTGTACTGGTCGGCAAACTGCTGGTACTCGTTTTCCATCTCCTGTTTCTCAAGGATGGCGAGTTCTTTCATGTCGTTGTTTACTTGTTTTTCCTCGTTCAGGCTGTAAGCCAGATAGATGATGCCCAACACGAGTGCAACGATAACTGCCACCAATGGGGCAATAACTTTCTTATTCATAGAGATTACATGTTTTCGAAAACAGCTGCAAAGATAAAAATTTTTCTTCGAAAACAACAAAGAAAAGTTGGTCGTTTAGAATTTATTTACTATATTTGCAACATTATTAACGCTAATCTAAACAATCATGGCGGCCAAGAACAGCTTACCATATCGCATCTTCCGCTTCTACTACGACGGTTTTCACCAGATGACGCTGGGACGAACGCTATGGGCTATCATCCTCATCAAGCTGTTTATCATCTTTGCCATCCTCAAAGTTTTCTTCTTCCCCAACTTTCTGGAAGAGCACGCTGAAGAGGGACATGAGGCCGACTATGTAGCGACACAAATCCTTAAATAAATAATATGTATGACAAACCTGATTTTAAACATTGATTGCGGTACCGTTGACTGGTCGAGAGCGCAGTTTGCTATCACGGCCATCTATCATTGGCTGTTTGTACCGCTGACGCTGGGACTGGCCGTCATCATGGGCATTGTGGAGACTAAGTACTATCGTACACGTGATGACTTCTGGAAACGCGCGGCACAGTTCTGGCAGCGGCTCTTCGGCATCAACTTCGCGATGGGTGTCGCTACAGGTATCATCCTCGAGTTTGAGTTTGGTACCAACTGGTCGAACTACTCGTGGTTTGTGGGTGACATCTTCGGCGCCCCACTGGCTATAGAAGGCATCGTGGCTTTCTTCATGGAGTCAACCTTTGTAGCCGTCATGTATTTCGGTTGGAAGAAAGTATCTCCAGGCTTTCATTTAGCCTCCACATGGCTGACGGGTCTGGGGGCGACGATTTCTGCCTGGTGGATACTCGTCGCCAATGCTTGGATGCAGTATCCCGTAGGCTGTGCATTCAACCCTGACACCATGCGCAACGAGATGGTGTCGTTTGCCGACGTGGCACTGTCGCCGTTTGCCGTCGACAAATTCTTCCATACCGTTATCTCGTCGTGGATTATCGGCGCCGTCTTCTGTGTGGCTGTGTGCTGCTTGTATCTGATGAAGAAGCGTGAGACACGCCTGGCCACAGAGAGCATGAAGATTGGTGTGTGGGTAGGTCTTATTGCTGCTCTGCTGGCTGGTGCCACAGGCCATAAGTCAGCCCAAAGCGTGAGCGAGGTACAGCCCATGAAGCTGGCTGCTATGGAGGCCCTCTACGATGGTGGAACGGCTCAGGGGCTGAAGATTATAGAGGGCATTGAGGTGCCATATGCGTTGTCGTTTATGGCTACCAACGACTTTCAGGGGTATGTGCCAGGCATCAACGATATTTTGAACGGATATACCCATGCTGACGGCACCCAAGAGCCGTCGGTTGACGAGAAGATAGCCCGCGGCAAACAGGCCATTGCCGCCCTTGCCGCCTACCGCAAGGCAAAGGCTGAGGGGGCTGACGAAGAGACGATCAATGCTCAGTTGTCAATTCTCAATGCCAACATGCAGTACTTTGGCTATGGCTATATCAAGGACAAGGAAGACGTAGTGCCTCCCATTGCCGTCAACTTCTGGGCGTTCCGCATCATGGTGGGACTGGGCTGCGTGTTCATTCTCTATTTCATTGTCTTGCTGCTGATGGTCTACGACGTACCCTTCCTGTCTATCTTCACACGACGACTACTGGCCACCATAGGTCTGTTGCCAGAGACAGCAGCCGACGCCAAGGGCATCACCGGTTTGCCCGACTGGCACTATTGGGCAGCCATTCTATTGGTACCGTTGGCCTATATCGCCTCAGAGTGCGGATGGCTGGTAGCTGAGTTCGGACGACAGCCCTGGACTATTCAGGACATGTTGCCCACATGGGCATCTGTCAGCGACCTCAACGCGTCGAGCGTAGCCCTGACGTTCTTCCTCTTCCTGGCGCTCTTCAGCACGATGCTTGCCGTAGAAATCAATATTCTGCTGAAGCAAATCAAAAAGGGACCGGAAAAATAGTAAATTGTAAATCGTCAAATCTGTAAATATATGAGTTACGAATTCTTACAGCACTACTGGTGCTTCATCGTATCACTGCTGGGTGCGATATTAGTATTCTTGCTGTTTGTTCAGGGTGCCAACTCCGTAGCACGTTCCTTAGGATATACCGACGAGGGACAACGGCTCGTCTACAACTCCACAGGTCGTAAATGGGAGTTTACATTCACCACGCTGGTAACCTTTGGCGGTGCGTTCTTCGCCTCATTCCCGCTATTCTATTCCACTAGCTTTGGCGGAGCCTACTGGTTATGGATGATTATCCTCTTCACTTTTGTGTTGCAGGCTGTCAGTTATGAGTTCCAGAACAAGTTGGGCAACTTCCTTGGTCCCAAGACCTTCCAGTTCTTCCTGACGCTCAACGGTCTGCTGGGTCCGCTGTTGCTGGGTGGTGCCGTCGCTACGTTCTTCGAGGGTAGCAACTTCATTGTCGAGAAAAGCAATTTGGTAGACGCTGGCGCAATTACCCCCGTGATATCCCACTGGGCCAATGCCTCACACGGTCTCGACGCCCTGCTCAACCCATGGGTGCTCATCTTCGGACTGGCAGTGATGTTCCTAGCGCGTGTGCTGGGCATCCTTTATATAATGAATAATGTGGCCGACGAGGATATCCGTTCACGCGGCAGCGTGCGCCTGATAGGTGCCGCCGTACCGTTCCTCATTCTGTTTGTGGCCTATCTGGCACATTTGCTGCTGAAGGATGGCTTTGCCTACGACGACGCTGGCGTCATCTTCATGGAGCCCTATAAGTATCTGCACAACTTCATCGATATGTGGTATCTCACCATTGTGCTGCTGGTGGGTGTCGTACTGGTGCTCTATGGCATTGGCAAGACCATTGTCTCGAAAGACTATATTGGTGGCATCTGGCCTGCAGGCATAGGTACCATTCTTACCGTACTGCCCCTGTTGCTGATGTCAGCATGGAACCATACGGCCTACTATCCTTCGACAGCCGACCTGCAGTCGTCGCTGACGCTTGCGAACTCGTGCTCCAGCGAGTTCACGCTGCGTACGATGTTCTATGTCTCGCTGCTCGTCCCCTTCGTGCTTGCCTACATCGTCTATGCCTGGCGCGCCATTGACAGTAAGAAGTTGACGAAAGAAGAGATCAACGACGGACACGCGTATTAAAAATACTAAATTATCACGCTTCATGGCTGCAAAATTCAAGAGAATTGAGTAATTTTGCAGCCATGATTGTTTGTATAGCAGAGAAACCTAGTGTAGCCAAGGATATCGCTCGCATCATTGGAGCGACAGCCAGCCGCGACGGATATATGGAAGGCAACGGCTATCAGGTGACGTGGACATTCGGTCACCTGTGTGAGCTGAAGATGCCTGAAGACTATACGCCCATGTGGAAGGCGTGGAGTCTGACAGCGTTGCCGATGATCCCCCCACGCTTTGGCATCCGTCTGAAAGACGATGAGGGCATCAAGAAGCAGTTTGCCGTCATTGAGCGACTGATGCAGGCCGCTGACGGCATCATCAACTGTGGCGACGCTGGTCAGGAAGGTGAACTCATCCAGCGCTGGGTGATGCAGAAAGCGGGTGCAACATGTCCCGTACAGCGTCTGTGGATCTCGTCAATGACTGACGAAGCCATCCGCGAAGGATTTGCCACGCTGAAAGACCAAAGCAACTATCAGTCACTCTATATGGCTGGTCTATCCCGTGCCGTAGGCGACTGGCTGCTGGGCATCAACTGCACACGCCTGTACACCATTAAATATGGTCAGAACCGTCAGGTGCTCAGCATCGGGCGTGTACAGACCCCTACCCTTGCACTCATCGTCAACCGCCAGAAAGAAATAGACAACTTCAAGCCAGAACCTTACTGGGTGCTGGCAACTGTCTATCGCGACACCACTTTTACGGCTACTAAGGGAAAGTTTACTTCCAAGGAAGAGGGTGAAGAGGCCTTTAAGACCATTAAAGGCAAGCCTTTTACCATCACTCAGGTAGAGAAGAAAAACGGCAAGGAGACACCACCCTCACTCTATGACCTTACCTCGCTGCAGGTGGACTGCAACAAGAAGTTCGGATTCTCCGCAGAGACCACGCTGAACATCATCCAGCAGCTCTACGAGCAGAAGTTGACCACCTATCCACGTGTCGACACCACCTTCCTGCCCGACGACGTCTATGCCAAGTGTCCACAGACCATGAACGGCCTGTTCCAGGTGAAGCATGCAGGCACAGCGCCCTATGCCGATCTGGTGCGCCCATTGGGAGGTAAGCCTCTGACAAAATCAAAAAAGGTGTTCGACTCGTCGAAGGTCACCGACCACCATGCCATCATCCCTACAGGCATGATCCCCACAGCACTTACCGACATGCAACGTAAGGTCTTTGACCTCGTAGCGCGTCGCTTTATCGCCGTCTTCTATCCTGACTGCAAATACGCCCAGACCACCGTGCTCGGCACTGTTGACGAGATTGAGTTTAAAGTCACTGGCCGTACCATCCTTGACCCAGGCTGGCGTGCTGTCTATGCAAAGGATGTGCAGAGTGATGATGACGAGAAGAAGCCTGACGAAGAAGAGCGCACGCTACCAGCATTCCAGAAAGGTGAGAGCGGACCTCATCAGCCCACGCTGACAGAGAAGATGACCACACCACCACCCTATTATACGGAGGCTACCTTGCTACGTGCTATGGAGACTGCTGGAAAGTTGGTCGAAGATGAGGAGTTGCGCCGTGCCATGAAGGAGAACGGTATCGGCCGTCCTTCTACACGTGCCGCCATCATCGAGACCCTCTTCAAGCGTAAGTACATTCGCAAAGAACGCAAGCGTCTGGTAGCCACACCTACCGGAATTGAACTCATCGACCTGATTCGCGAAGACCTGCTGAAGAGTTGCGAACTCACAGGTATCTGGGAGAAGAAGCTGCGCGACATCGAGTCGCAGAAATATGACGCCCAGCAGTTCATCAGTGAACTCAAAGCACAGGTTACCACCATTGTCCATGATGTCATCAGCGACCCTACCAACCGTCGTGTCACAGTGATGCCCGAAGAAGAGGCTAAGAAGAAAAAGAGCAAGAAAGAATAATCATTAAACATTATCTGAAAATCCTTATGAGAAAGTATTTTTGTTTGTTAGTCTTAGGACTACTGCTGACTGCAGGGGCACAGAGTCAGCCACTGTTGAGAACGCATGTGGAAACAGGCGACGTAGAAGGAGTTGCTGACGGTTCAGACTTGGCCATCTATCGAGCTATCCCCTATGCCGCACCACCAGTCGGTGACCTGCGTTGGCGTGCTCCTCAGCCTGCAAAAGCGTGGGAAGGAGTGAGACTTTGCGACACGTTTGGTCCACTGCCGCCACAGCCCACACGTCCTGGACGAACAGCAGACATGATGAGTGAGGACTGTCTGTATCTGGGCATTGCCACTCCTGCCAAGTCGGCCAGCGACCGTCTGCCCGTAATGGTATGGATTCATGGTGGCGGCTTCCAGACAGAGTGGTATGGTGGCGACTTGTGGACAAGTCTTGCCCGTCGTGGTGTCGTCATTGTCAGCGTCGAGTATCGCACTGGCGCCTTGGGTTTTCTGGCACACCCAGAACTCAGCAAGGAGTCGCCCGACGGCCATTCCGGCAACTATGGTCTGTTGGATCAGATATACGCCCTAGAGTGGGTACAACGCAACATCCAGAACTTTGGCGGCGACCCATCGAAAGTCACCATCTTTGGCGAGTCGGCTGGCGCCATCAGTTGTAGTATGCTTTGCGCCTCGCCTTTGGCCAAGGGCCTCTTCCGCGCAGCCATCAGCCATAGCGGTGGTTCATTCGCTCCTTGGACAGACCAGCCACGCACATTAGGTTTGGATGCCTCGCAGAAAGGTGCCGAACAGCAGGGACTGGCCTTCCAGAAGCATCTGAAGAAAAAGAATATCAAGCAGATGCGTAAGATGTCGGCCATGGAACTGTGCGACGGCAATGTAGGCTTTGCAGGCTTCTGGCCCTGTGTTGACGGCTATGTCATCTGCGACGACCAGTATCGTCTCTATGAGCGTGGTGAATACAACGACGTTCCTGTCATTGTGATGACCAACAGCGACGAGGGTGCCCTCTTTGCACCAGGCAATATCAAGGTCGAAGACTATCAGAAGACGGTACGCCAGATTTTTGGCGACTATGCCGACGAGGCCCTGAAGGTCTATCCTGGCAATACCGACGACAAAGCCTGGCACGGCTTTGGTGACGCCTTCCGTGATATGGGCTTTGCCTGGCCTTCCTTTGCTTGGGCAAGTCTGCAAGCCAAGACGGGCAAGAGTGCCGTTTATGCCGCCTTTCTCGCCCAGCCCTCTACGCTCAGTTTCTCGCCCGATAAACGGCGCAAAGGTGTGGCTCATGCCGACGACATCATGTATCTGAACGAGACTTTCCTCGGCCAGCCCGACAAGTATCCCCATGAGGCTGCGGTGGCAGAGATATTGCAGCAGTACTGGGTGAACTTCGCCAAGACAGGCAACCCCAACGGCAAGGGTCTGCCCTACTGGCCCACCTTCGACCAAGACAAGCCCACCACCATGCAATTCAGCAATGGTGCCTCGCTTATCATGGTACCCAATCGCCAGCAGATTGACTTCGTCAACCGCTTCTATAAAGCAAAGCGTGAAGAAACAGAACAGCAGCGGAGACCATAACGGTTAGACACCTGAATGGTAAAATATTGTTAAATATACGCCAACGATTTTCTTTTTTTTCTGATTTTTTCCGAAATTTGCAGTCAAAAATATAGTTATATTGACGAATACAAAAATGAAGAAGGTATTTTTATTTACAGTTTGTGCTCTTGCTTTGGCAGGATGTTCGAAGAATGACTTTGCTTTTACTCCTGCAACGCCATCGGGTGGTGATGACACAAACACCGACATTCAGGAGAACGTGCAAAAGGTTTTTGGCGTAACGTTTGACAAAAATCACGACTGGTGTACAACGACCTCTGGAAACGTGACCATTACGGGCATTCCTTCAGGTACATCGAAGGTTCAGTTGTATGCACTTGTCAGCAAAGATGTGAAAGATGACGAGGGCAATGATGCTACCGAGACGTCACTGCTGAAGCTGAACGAAGATGCTGCCGCGAGTGGCTCACAGGTGACATTGGTTTACGATGCTCCATCAAACAGTAAGAGCATCTATGCCGCCATCGAGTATAACGGCAAGCGACTGATGAAGTTAGTGAACAACGGTAGTGCCAATTTCACAACCGTAGCTGCTGCTCGCTCATTTAGAGCGCAGGAAGAAACTGATTTCTCGAGCGTAACGCTGACAGAAGAAGTAGAGTCGTTTGCCAGTCAGCGTGAATGGTTCCCCAGCAAGATTGTCGATGGTCAACGGATTCCCGGCCAGATGCTCTATGGTATGAGCAACGAAGCCTATCAGACATGGAAGAAACCGGCTGCGGGCTATTCTGATGATTTCACCCAGCTGTTCAAAGACATTGTCTTCTCGTACTTCAAGAACGGAAGACAGTACAATAACCTTCCTCTGATTTGGGAGAGCCAATATGTGAACGACAGGGTATATCCCGTGACGACAGGTACCCATGATATCGTCGTGTCGCCTGTTTACAAGTCTGATCAGGCTGAGAAATATGGTAATGAGGTGTATAATTCAGACCTTTACTATTATTACTTCAAGCAGGCCGATCTGGACGCTTACATAAATATTCATGGTGAAGACAAAGCTAAAGACTTCCTCAACGCTCTGCCTAAGTTCAAGGCTATTCCTTTCAACCAGCATTTCGGTGTAAAGGAAGACAACGTTATCGAGAAGCGCTATTCTTATACGCTCGTTTATTGGGGCGAAGGAACTCCTGAGATCGGTAAAACAACAGGCAAGCCCTTCCCTGCAGGTTATAAGATTGGCTTCATGGTTCGTGCAAAGGCCACAACTGAAAATGGCAGAAAGCAGGGTGAGTTGTATGGCGACGGCCGTCTGAATAACGAAATCAACAACTATTCAGAATGTAACTTTCAGAGTTCAGTAAAGTGTGCTAGTGAAATGGCTGTTGACGGCCCACGTGCCGGTTGGATCAATGTAGAAGACAGACTGTTTGTTTCCTTTGAGTCTGGTACTGATGCTGACTTCAACGATATCATTCTGGAAGTAGAGGGCGGTATTGAGCCTATCATGAATATTCCTGAGTTTGAGAACGACTCTTACACCTTCTGTTTCGAGGATAGAGACCTGGGCGACTACGACATGAACGACGTGGTCATCAAGGCTACACGTATCGACAAGACCACTGTAGAATATAGCATTGTGGCTTGTGGTGCATGGGATAAGCTGCAGGTGAAGAACATCAAAGGCACCACGATAACCGAAGACAAGGAGGTTCACGAGATGTTTGGCGTAGGTGCCAACACCTTTATCAACACAGAGAATGGTGACAAGCACTATGACCCAATAACCGAACAAGTGAAGGTAGATGCCAACTTCAGCTTCCTGAACGAAGCCACTCAGCCTTACATCTTCAACATGACGACCAATAAAACCATCACATTGTCGAAGAAGGGTGAAGATCCTCATGGTATCATGATTCCTTACGACTTCAAATATCCCCTAGAGAAGAAGTGTATCAAGGATGCCTATGGAAGATTCAACGAGTGGGGACAGAGCCGCGTGACCAGTACCGACTGGTATAAGTACTGGACACAAGGTCTGGTTTACACGATAGAATAAGATACAAGGAAAATGGGAACGCTGAGTTCCCATTTTTCTTTTGTGTTCACTGCGTGAAGGCAATAAATCGGAGGTGCCAGCGTTATATGTAAGTATGAGCAAGACGTTACACCTGACAATAATGATGCTGGTTGCCATAGTCCTTACGGGCTGTGGTGCTGAGCAGGCTATGAAGAAAGGTGACAAGTTCTATGCCTTAGGCGAATATTTCGACGCAGCAACGCAATACAAGAAGGCTTACTCACAGACGCCTTCCAAAGAGCGCACACTGCGCGGACAGCGGGCACTGAAGATGGCCGAATGCTATCGTCGCATCAACTACACACAGAAAGCCATTGCCGCCTACAACAATGCCCTACGCTATAAACAGGGGGACACGCTGACCCATCTGCATCTGGCACAGCAGCTGATGAAGAACGGTAACTATAAAGAAGCCCTGAAAAATTTCCAAACAGCTTTAGACAGTGTGCGCGACAGCCGACAGGTGTCGCTGGCAAAAACCGGTCTGGCATCGGCTCGCAAGGCCCAACAGTGGAAAGACGAGGGGTCGGCTTATACCGTAAAGCGCGAAAATTTCTTCAACTCACGTCGTAGTGACTATTCGCCAGTGTTAGGTGGCGAAGAGAACGACATGCTCTACTTCACCTCGACCCGCAACCAGGCCAAAGGCGACGAGCTGAGCGGCATTACAGGTACGAAGAATGGCGACATCTTCTATTCGCAGAAAGACGACAAAGGCAAATGGCAGCGCCCAGAGGTGATAGATACCGACCTGAACAGCAACGACGACGAAGGTGCCTGCTGTCTGACTCCTGACGGACGAACCATGTACCTGACTGTCTGCAAGTCAGACCCCAGCTATCCACGCTATGCCACCATTGCCACCAGCAACCGATCAGATGCTTCTTGGGGTAAGGCTACAGAGCTGAAACTGACACGCGACACCTTGTCGGCATACGCCCACCCCGCCATATCGCCTGATGGCCAATGGCTTTACTTCGTCAGCAACATGCCTGGCGGACTGGGAGGCTATGATATATGGCGTGTACAACTGACGACCAGCGGGCTGGGAGGTGTAGAGAATCTGGGAGCCCCCATCAACACGCCTGGCGACGAAATGTTTCCGACGTTCCGCCCCAATGGTGACCTGTACTTCTCCAGCGACGGACACGAAGGAATGGGAGGACTGGACATCTACATTGCTCATCCTGTAAGCAATGAAACGAAAAATGACTTTACTATTGAGCATCCTGGCTATCCGCTGAACTCGGCAGGCGACGACTTCGGCATGACCTTTGAGGGATTGCTGAACAAAGGCTATTTCTCGAGCAACCGTGGCGACGGCAAGGGCTGGGACCATCTCTACTCGTTCTACAATCCTGAAATCATACAGACAGTAAAGGGCTGGGTATACGAGCAAGACGGCTATGAACTGACGCAGGCACAGGTGTACATGGTGGGCAACGATGGTACAAACATGAAACTCAGCGTCAAGGGTGACGGCTCGTTTACACAGGAGATCAAGCCTGGCGTCGACTATGTATTCCTGGGCACCTGCAAGGGTTTCCTAAACCATCAGGAGCACTTGAAGGTAGAGCCCGTTGAAGAGTCGGAAGAGTACGTGCTGCAATTCCCGCTGGCCAGCATCACCGCCCCTGTGCTAATAGAGAACATCCACTACGACTTCGACAAAGCCACGCTGCGTCCTGAGTCGACAGAGGCCTTGGACAAGCTCGTACAGTTGCTGAACGAGAATCCCAACGTCACCATTGAGCTCAGCGCACACTGCGACTATCGTGGACCTGCCGAATATAACAAACGACTCTCACAACGACGTGCTGAGAGCGTAGTCAAGTATCTGACGGAGCATGGCATTGCTGCTGACCGTCTGACGCCAGTAGGTTACGGCAAAGATAAGCCCAAGACCATTCGCCGCAAGCTAACGGAGAAGTACCCGTTCCTGAAAGAAAACGACGTCTTGACGGAAGAATTCATCAAGACGCTGAAAGACGAAGAGCAGCAGGAGCAGTGCAACCAGCTGAACCGTCGTACGGAATTTATCGTGCTGAGGACTACCTACGGACTATTTCCGAAGAAATAACCTCGCCAACACCCACGAAAAGCAGACCGAAGATGATGGTGAAAAGCATCATCAGATTAACACTGAACGTCTGAGTGGCAGCAGTACGCAACAACACCTCGAGCTGGACGGCCAGCAATTCCCAGCCATGGAACAGCACAAACAGCACGACGAAGACGAATACGCAGAACCACGTCCACAGGCGTGAGAAGCACCGAATATCACACGTGGAATGCTGAACGTTTGCAGAGTCTAAACGCTGCATCACACGGTCAGAAAAACCGTTGTCCTCAATTTTCTGATTTGCTGCTTCGCTGAAAAGCTGCTGCAGCAAGCGCTCGTCATTATCTATCATATCCATTCTGTCTTAAATACGTTGCTAATTTCTCCTTACCTCTTGACAGGTGCGACTTCACGGTACCTTCCTTGAGACCTGTTATCTTCGCAATTCCTGCAATATCGTAGCCGTCGATGAGTTGCAGGGTGATACACGTGCGTTCATCAGGTTTCAACAGTGCCAACGCAGCGTAGAGGTCCATCTTCAATGAAGAGTTCTCGCTGGCAGACCGTTGAGGGGCTGCATCAACATCCTCCGTCTGATGTTTACTGCGTGTATAATCGTAAAACACGTTATAGGCAATACGCATCAGCCACGTCTGAAACGACGCCAGGCCGCGAAATGAGCGAATATTGGTATAGGCCTTGATGAACGTGTCTTGTGCCAGGTCGTCACTCAACTGACTATCTCCCAGCGTCTGGCTCAGGAAGAACCTGCGTACAGGCGACTGATATCGGCGGACGAGCTCGTCGAAAGCCCGTCGGTTGCCGGATATCGCCACCTGTGCGACCAGGGATATGTCAGTGAATGATGCCATCTCTTACCTCTTACTTCTTACCTCTGAATAGCGTTCTTTTCAGGCATGATGATCCACGCCACGATGTAGAACGGTATGCCTGCAAAGGCCGTAAACAGCGTCAGGGCAGCATAGCCCAGACGAACGGCTACGGGGTCGAAGTCCAAATACTCTGCAACACCTGCGCAGACGCCGCCTAATACACGGTCGTTACTGCGATAAAGTCTCTTAGTCATAGTTATTTCAAATGTTTTCTTTATTGTTCAAATTGTCGTTATAAAAATCTCTGTTGCCGCTCTTGCGTGCCGTACGCGAGGCGAACACCTTACCCAGTCCGATGCAGAACACCAGGGCACCGATGCCAAAGCCCACCTGTCCGGCGGCATAGCCCAGGAAGACCATCAGGCCCACACCTACGAAGCACTGGCGCATACCTTTCTGATACTCCACATCGACATCTTGCTGGCGGTCGTCCAACAGCTGATCGGGAATGGGCTGCCCCTGCTGTACGGCCATCTGTGCCAGACGCATCTTCTCCTTGCGGTTTCTGCTGATAAAGTAGAACAGCGCAATGATGATGAGTACGGGAGCCAGCACGAAGATGATGAGCAGCACACCCAACACGAGGATGATGCCTGCAAGGTCCTTGCCGCGCATTTCGCTGAAGGCACGGTGTATCACGTTGCCCACGTCCTCGTCGTCGACATCGTAGTCCCACGACTGTGTGCCCATGGGTGTGGAAACGGTAACTTGTCCCTTAGACACACGAACCGTTGTGTCGTTACTCGTCGTATCTGAGTAGGCCACTACGCCACCCTTGACCGCCGAGTCAGCCAACTCCTGCTGCGGAGTGTGACGATGCTTCTGTCCTGCTGCCTGCACGCCCACTGTGAGCGTCAGCAACAATGCCATTGTAAATAATACCTTCTTCATAGTCGTTTTGTTATTTATCACTTTTCACTATTTACTTTTTAATCATCAGTCCTTCCGTATTCACGTCGCCAGAGCCACGGACATTGTTGCGATACTCTCTTACAACGCCTGTCAGCGTGATGTCGCCAGAGCCCGTCAAGTTCGATTCTACCTTACCACTGTTGTCGAACGCCATCTTGATGTCGCCAGAGCCTACGAGGTTGAGAGAAGACTGCAGCGTCTTAACGTTCCTGACGTCGACATCTCCTGAGCCCACCAGCGACACATTGATACGGTCGCAGATAATATCATCGAACAGGATATCACCAGAGCCATTCAGCACAATGTCGAGATTGTCGGTATCCAACAGATGCAAACACTCAAAGTCGCCAGAGCCTTTCAGCGTGATGCCCAGAAAGTCGGGCGAGGTGACATAAACCGTCACATTCTCGCTGTCGGCCACGCCGAAGTTGATCAAATTACCGTCTCCCTTCATCCTGACTACCAGCTTGTCGCCGTCCACAAGGGTTTCCACCTTTTTCAAGACCTCTACCGGGGCGTCGACACGTACTGAGAACGAGTCGGCCTGCTGGTACTTTACGTCTAATGAGCCTAACAGTTCAATACGTTCAAAACCTGTCAACGCGCGCTCTTCCGCTGCCTGTGGCTCACTGTGGGTGAACCTCACATTCAGTCCGCTGCAAGAGCAGGAGGTCAGCACTCCAAGAGTAAAAACTGCTAATAATACCTTTTTCATATTTTGATTTTTTTGTTTCTTTTTGACTGTTAGACGTAATTAACCATTAATTAGTTGCAAAGGTGCAATTTTTTTTTTACTTTTGCAAGCAAATGGCAGAAATACCTGTACAATTCGCCGAATATACCCGTCAATTGATGGGTGATGAGCGCTTCGAACGATACTTGCAATCGTTTGAAGAGGATATTCCTGTCAGCATTCGTCTGAACCCCCAAAAGAGGTTAGAGGTTAGAGGTCGGAGGTTAGAAGTCATTGATGGCGAGCAGGTGCCTTGGTGCCGCAATGGCTATTATTTGCAGAAACGTCCCAACTTCACCTTCGACCCGCTGTTTCATGCTGGCTGTTATTATGTACAGGAGGCTGCCTCGATGTTTCTCGACGAAGTGTTACGACAAATTTACACAGCGGAACCGACCCTACTGTGTAATTCTGCCCTTGATCTCTGCGCTGCGCCAGGAGGTAAATCGACATTACTGAGGGCTGCCTTGCCTGACGATTGCATGCTCTATTCCAACGAGCCCATCCGCAATCGCGCCAGCATCTTGTTGGAGAACGTCACAAAGTGGGGCTACGAGAATCATATCGTCACCAACAGCTATCCCAAGGACTATCGTAAGTCAAAGCAGAAGTTCGACCTCATTCTCTGCGACGTTCCCTGCTCGGGCGAGGGAATGTTCCGCAAAGACGAGGCTACCATCCTCGAGTGGAGTCCGCAGAATGTCGAGAAGTGTTGGCAGTTGCAGCGCGACATTGTCAGCGACGCATGGGGCTGTCTGAACGACGGAGGTCTATTAATATATAGTACGTGTACCTTTAATACTAAGGAGAACGAGGAGAACATCCGCTGGATATTAGAAGAGTTCGACGACGCAAGCGTGGTGCCCATCGACGTGAAGCCCGAGTGGCACATCACGGGTTCGCTGCTTCATGGCTTCGACGAGCCCGTCTATCGTTTCATTCCAGGCATCACGCGTAGCGAAGGGCTATTCCTCTGTGTCCTTAGAAAAAGAGGAGAGAGGAGAGAGGTAAGAGGTAAGAGGAATGACAACAAGGCTCTAACTATCCTCTCACAACTCACCTCTCACAACTCACCTCCAAGAGTTGCGCTTAGTTATGCTGAGGCGATGAACTACCTGCGTGGTGAAGCCTTACACTTAACTGAGGACACGCCGCGTGGCGAGATTACCGTATGTTTCGAGGGACACCCCTTAGGCCAGATGAAGAATATCGGCACACGTGCCAACAACCTATACCCCAAAGAATGGAGAATCAGAACAACACATATACCCAACGACTATGAAGCAATACTTAGACATACTGAATCGAATACTGACTGAGGGCACCCAGAAGGGTGACCGCACAGGCACAGGCACTATCAGCATCTTTGGTACGCAGAGCCGCTACAACTTGCAAGACGGCTTCCCCCTGCTGACCACAAAGAAGCTGCACCTGAAGAGCATCATCTATGAACTGTTGTGGTTCTTACAGGGTGATACCAATGTGAAGTATCTACAGGAACATGGCGTCCGCATCTGGAACGAGTGGGCCGACGAGAACGGCGAGCTGGGTCCCGTCTATGGTCACCAGTGGCGCTCGTGGCCAGACTACGCTGGTGGCACCATCGACCAGATACAATACGTTGTCGACCAGCTGAAGAACAATCCCGACTCACGCCGTATGATTGTCTCGGCATGGAACGTCGCTGAGGTCAACAAGATGGCGCTGCCCCCATGTCACACCATTTTCCAGTTCTATACCGCTCCCCTGCCCGACGGCCGTCGCCGCCTGTCGCTGCAGCTGTATCAGCGTAGTGCCGACACATTCCTTGGCGTACCGTTCAACATCGCGTCGTATGCCCTGTTGCTGCAGATGATGGCACAGGTCTGCGACATGGTGCCTGGCGACTTCATCCATACCACAGGCGACACACACCTCTATCTGAACCATCTGGAGCAGGCACGTCTGCAGCTCACGCGTGAGCCACGTCCCCTGCCCACGATGAAGATCAATCCTGATGTGAAGAGCATCTTCGACTTCCACTACGAAGACTTCGAACTGGTAGGTTACGACCCACACCCGCATATCAAGGCAGAAGTGAGTGTTTAACCTATAAGACCCATAAGACCTATAAGCCCTATGAGAATTAGCATTATTGCTGCCGTGGCGAAGAATCGCGCCATCGGCTTCGAGAACAAACTGATATACTGGCTGCCCAACGACCTGAAGCGGTTTAAAGCACTGACCACCGGCCATACCATCATCATGGGCCGCAACACCTACGAGTCGTTGCCCAAAGGGGCACTGCCCAACCGCAGGAACGTGGTATTGAGCCGTACCGTCAAGGAGTTGCCAGGCTGTGACGTCTTCCCAACGCTCAACGCAGCCATCAAGAGTTGTCAGGCTGACGAAGACATTTACATAATAGGTGGTGCGCGCGTGTACGAGCAGGCTATGTCGCTGGCCGACCGCCTATGCCTGACGGAGGTCGACGACACACCCCAAAAGGCCGACGCCTTCTTCCCTGACTATAGCGACTGGCAGGTCGTCAACCGAGAAGCGCACCCGAAAGACGAGCGCCACGCCTTCAGCTACGCCTTTACAGATTATGAGCGGACCCGTTAAGAGTCCGCTCATCTATTTTACTATTTTACTTTGCTTATCGTTGCTCGATGCCTTGCAGCGTATACCGCTTGCCGTCAGGCGTCATAATCACAAGTCGTCCGTTCTCCATCACCTTGCGCGTGATGGTTGGCTGACTGTAGCTAGTAACAGTAGTAATAGCTGTAATAATTGACTTAAACCCATAGAGCCATGGCATATAGCGATTGTTACGTGCCTGGTCATAAAGAGCAAACTCTCCGGCACTGTTATATATCAGTCCCTGGAAATAGCAATTGGACACCGTATTAAGTATCTTGAAGGTACCGTCCGGCTGAGGTATTACACTGAATGAATTAGCATAAGACTTATTACCGACACTAGTGTTGGTATTATACTTGGAGTTAGCGTAATATTGATAGATATAACGTCCATAGTAATCCTTCATCAGATAATTTCCGCTTCCATCCTCTTCAAAGATAAAGGCAGACTTGGCATCTGGCATCGAAATAACACCATTATCTTCCGTCACCACTGTTGTCAACTGATAGGCATACGATTTATCTGCAGGAACAGGCTTTGCAGCATTCAACTGACTATTCAACGAAACAACCATCAAATAGGGTACGCCTACCTGCATTTCTGTCACTCTTTCATAACCATAGGCAGGATCTGGCTGTGCCTGCAAGTTCAAGGTTACCACGTAAGGATCATGGTCTGAATAAGCATTACTGCCTGTGGAATGAGGATTAGCCACATAATCCACATAAGCATCCGTTACCTGAGCTGCCATTGTGCTATTGGCAAAGACATGGTCTATCAGACTGCCACTATTGCTGAACCAATGTGAGTAAGCATACGGATCTCGTTTGAGTATCTGCTCCTCAAAACCCACATCCACCAGATTATTCAGACATTGCTCGCCCATCACTGCATTCAAATCACCCATCACAAGGATATCTGGATCCAACGTTGCTTGATCAAGTCCTTTCAGCAAGGCGATGGAGTTGTTTTCACGCTGGTTGATGTCATAGGATGGGTCATCACTCGTAGTCGCCTTAAAATGGTTCATACTCAGCGTGAAGCTCTCGCCAGAAGCCTTGCTCTTAAAGGCCTGCATACGCATTTGATAGGGATAGACGTAATTATAGCCTATAGCAGTAGAGACATTATTGCCAAGAGGTTCTATCGTAGCAGAGTTGTAGATAAAGCCTGACTTAATGACACCGTCGGCTTCTTTCTCTTTGTCATACGTCAGTCCGTCAGCAACGGGTATATAGCTCTTGCCCGTTTTCGAACTCATGCCCTGCGCCAACAACTCCAGCGACTCAGCGCAGCACTCTACTTCGTTAAACGCATAGACATCAGCATTGTAGACTGATAAGGTATTGACAATAGCATTCAGTTTAGCGGTGCGTCCAGCTTCATCGTCGTAGTTGCTAATGGGAACACCATTGCCTTGTGTCCTCCCTCTGTCCAGCGAATAGAAAAAGTTTTGTACGTTCTGTCCGACAATCTTGATTTCGTCGGCCAGCGCTACCTGCACAGTCATTGCGACGAACAGTAGCGTAATGAGTAGTCGATTTGTCTTCATAAGCAATATGTTTTAGGCTAGTAATAAATCAGGGTCTTCGTTATTGTTTATTGTTTTTATTCGTCGTCCGTTTCTTGGCCTAAGCTGGTAACTGGTAGCTGCCGCTCAAAGGCAGAATGGAACGATATCAGCGTCTGCGAACTGGACAACCCCAAGGGTTGCAGGCGGTCGTGAATCATCGTCAGCAGATGGTGGTTGTTCTTCGCATAGATTTTGATAAACATATCGAAGTTACCCGTTGTATAGTGGCACTCCGTCACCTCGGGAATCTTCTTCAACTCCTCCAGAACGCGGTCGAAATTTTCTGGATTCTTCAGGTTCAGACCCATATAGGCACAAGTCTCATAGCCTATCTTCTCAGGATTGATGACAAACTGCGAGCCTTGCAGCACACCCATCGACGTCAGTTTTGCAATACGCTGATGAATCGCTGCACCGCTAACGTTACAGGCTCTTGCCACTTCCAGGAAAGGCACACGCGCATCTTCAGATACCATTCTCAGTATCTGCTTGTCCAAATTGTCAAGTTTCTGTATAGCCATTATCTTTGTTTACTTTATTATCATTTGCAAAGATAAGACAAATAATTGATAAAGACAACAAAAAGCGATAAAAAATCACTTTTCGCCTACGATTGCTTTCGAATTATTACGTTTTTCTGTTGCCGAATAGTTGATGTTCAGCGCACCCGCACGTCTCAGGGCTTGCTTCACGTCGTTGATGATTCCCATGGGCGTTTCGCGGTCGGCACGAATGGAAACGGTCAGGTGGCGGCGCTCGTTTTCGTCCATCTTCGCACGCTCCTCGTCAATCAGCGAGCCTATCTCGTCGACCGTCACATAGCGGTTGCCCATCTGTATGCGCACGTCGTCAGAGATGACACGGCCCTGTGCGTCGATAGGTTTGCCGATGAGGATATACACCAGTCCTGCCTTGCGCACGTCTTTCACGGCTTCCGAGCCCTGCGGCACCTGGTAGTGCACCTTGGTTTCAACATGCCGCATGTGCGTGACAATCATAAAGAAGAACAGCACCGTAAAGATCAGGTCGGGCATGGCTGCCAGATTCAGTCCTGGCACGTCGCGTGTCTGTTGTCGTCTGAACCTGCTCATTCGCGCACCCCCTCCTGTATTCTCATCGGATAGCAGTTCAGCTTCTTATGCGCTGCCACGATGGCGTTCTGCATTTCGAAATAGGCGTTGTAGCTCGTCTTGCGCCCCGTCTCTACGGCAATGATATACTGCTTCGTCAGCCGCGAAGCCAGGAACGACTCCACTTGTTGCTGTAACAGCTGTAACGTAACGGGCTGGTCGTCACAGTAGAGGGCGTCATTGTCGTCGATACGTATCTGCAACACGTTCTGCCGCTGTATGTCGCGCTGTTCCTGCTGCTGTTCGTCCATGGGCGACAGCGTACGTCCCAGTCCTTTGTCGGTATCCATCGACGACGTGACCAGGAAGAACACCAGCAGCATAAACGAGATGTCGGCTGTCGACGTGGTGTTCAGTTCAGGAACCTCTCTGTTTCTGCGACGAAAGTTCATGCTTAATGCTCCGTTCTGAAAGAGTGTATGGCCGATACGACCACCGTCACAATGGCTGCTGCCAGCACAATGTACATCACCCAGAGCATCACCTCTGCCAATAGTATGTTACCTGCCTCAGCCATTTTATTTCTCCTTTCTTTCGTTTCTCGTTTTATATTCAGCGACGGCATCCATCAGCACGATGGCGCTGTTTTCCATCTGTGCCGTCAGGCGTTGTATCTTCGACAGGATATAGCTGTAGAAGAATTGCAGGACGATGGCTACGATGATACCGAAGATGGTGGTGATCAGTGCCACCTTCATGCCGCGTGCCACGATGGCCGGCGAGATGTCGCCCGCCGTCTGTATCTGGTCGAAGGCCATCACCATACCAATCACCGTGCCTAGGAATCCCAATGAAGGTGCAACGGTAATAAAGAGGCGTATCCACGAACAGCCTTTCTCCATCTGCGTCAACTGCACCTCACCGTAGTTGGTCAGCTGGCGGTCTATCTGCTCCAGTGGCTCCTTGATGTGCATCAGCGCCTGGTAGCAGATGCTCGCCACCGGTCCGCGCGTATTACGACACAGTGTCTTTGCACCCTCCACATCGTCGTGTGCCAGCCGCTCGTCGACGTCCTTCATCAGCTTGCGCGTGTTCACCTCCGACAGCGTCAGGAAGACGATACGCTCGATACAGAACGCCAAGCCCAGCACCAAGGCCAGGGCCACCAGCGACATAAAGCCTGCCGAGCCCTCGATGAACTTCCGCTTCAGCTGCTTGTGCAGCGAACCGCCCTCACCAGCCATATCCGCGTCAGCCTCCTCCAGGTCGGCATCGGCCAGCGACATCAGCGAGTCGGCTGCCAGCGTGTCGACCACGGTCTGTGCGGTTGTCGTGTCCTTGGGGTGCACCTGCTGTGCTTGTGCCGGCACGACAGTCAGCAGACAGAGCAGCGAGAAAAATAGTAATAGTCTTTTCATCCGTTTCAAATTTTGTGCAAAGATAAACATTATTTCCGATATAGCGAAACAATCGGAATACTTATTCAACGTCTGTGTCGGATAAGCTTGGCGGTGTAGCATCAGGCAGGCCAGCATCTTGTATCGACCCCGCCAGGAGTCTACAGTCCGTCAGCCGTACGACGTTTACCTTTGGAATGACATAACTTTTTTTCATCTTTTTTACCTTATGATTTTTTTACCATTTACTATATATATACCCTTCGATGGGTTGGCCACGCGACGTCCTTGCAGGTCGTAGACACTATCATTTGTCGTTTCTCCTTTATCATTTAGACGCAAAGTGTCGCCCATGCCTGTGGTCTGCCCAAACGTGATAGAAAGCTGTTGTGCACGAGGCATAGCCGACGTTGGTTCGATGTACGCACGGAAGGGAGCGACGCTGCCACTCTCGGTAGTCTTGACAAAGCGGTTGCCGCACTCGGTGCCTGTCACGTCGTTCAGGATATACACGTAGCTCAGCCCGCTCTCAGCCAACAGCGTGCCCGTCATCTTATACGTGGTGCCCACCGTAGCGGCCTGCGTGCCTGCCTTGACGGTGGCATTGGTGGCCGAGAAGGTCAGCGTAGACTTGCCTACCAGCGAGAAGCTGGCGCCATAGGCGTCGCCAGGCAGTGCTATCAGGTAGGGCGTGTGGGCCTGTAACGTTGTGGGGGCGGTGGTAAACTCGAGTGCACTACCCGACTCGCCACTAAATTGCATCAGCCAGAAGCGGCGATGGGCCTTGTCCCATGGCAGAGTACGCTCGCTGTTGCTCACCTGTGTGGCGGCAAAGGGCAGCACGATGGTCGACCAATTCTGGCCGCCGTCATAGAATTTGTTGAACGTACGCGTATAGCTCACGCTGTTGGCGGTGAAGTCGACAGGTGCACAGAAGCCATAGTCGTCGGTGATGCTGAGGCTTTCGGCCACACCGTTCTTCACGACGTTCTTGTCCGTGAGCGACGCAGGGGTCTCTTGCGCATCACTCAATATATATAAGGTGTTGGGATTGCTGTTGGTCGTGATGTCGGTAAAGCTGACGTTCGTCAGGTCGACGGCCAACGCATTGTCGGGTGTCACCACCGTGCCCTCAGTCACCTTGGCATACGTCTTATCGTCTGTCGTGGTGTTCACCACAAAGCCATTTACGACGTTCAGATGGTAGCGCTCGTCGCTGGCGGTAAACACACGGTTGTCTACGTCGCCCACTTTCTCGCCAACCACCGTCGACAACACCATCTTGTATTCGCCAGGCACCACATCGTTGAAGGTCATGGCCGAGAAGCGCACCTCGTCGCCAGGCTTCATTGTGTGGGTCTTGGTCGATGAGAATTGTCTCTTTGGCTCGGCGTCGAGCACCCAGCTTTCGCCATCTTTACGGTATAGCTGGAAACCGATGCCGGTCGTAATCTCCTCGCTACTGACATTCTTCACCTTGGGGGCCAGTCGTACTTTCTTCGCATAGACGTCAGCGGTGATGACGCTGTCGGCGTTGCTCCACGATGTGGGGTCAACGTCGTCGGGCACCATGAAGCTGAACATCAGCGGACCCGTCACCGTGGCGGGTGTTGCAAACGCGCTGATGTCGACACTTGTCGACACCACCACATTGCTGCCACCAGTGTCGGTCGTCACCCACAGATAGTACGTGCCTGCCGCCGTGGGGGTAAAGCTGAAGCTCACCGTCTCGGTGGCACCTTTGACAATGGTCACGCCACAGCGCTGCTTGTAATTTCCCTTTTGCTCCGCATTGGTGCTCATAAAGAAGTGCAGCGGACCATAGAACTCGTCGTCGCTATTGTTCTTCAGCGCCACGGTCAGCGTCTGCGGATGCAGGGTATAAGGCTCGCCGCTGATGGTAGGGTCGCTAGTGGCTGTCAGACTCACCACGCGAGGGGTCGTGCCACGTGTTTCAATGCTGGCCACAGGGTCGTTACTACCATACTGAATACCTATCGTCGCATCCTGATCGTAGCTATAGCCGTCGGTCGTACTGCTGGCTCCGATGCCGCTATTGTCGCCAGGGTTGAGCACGCTCAGCGCGAAGTATCCGTCGTTGCTGCCGCCCCAGCCCCAATTGACGTGAAACAGCTCATTGCCGTCGTAGCCGTCAATCACAAACTCATGGCCACCGCCACTCGGGTGTCCGCTGTAGAGCACGGGCCGGCCACTGGCCAACTCGCTGTATATCAATTCTATCCAGTTAGCAATGGTATAGTTGTCGCGCACCACCAGCTGGGCGGTGCTGCTGAATCCGAAATAGTCTTTCAGCGCCGGAGCGATATCTTCGCTGTTGGCGCCCGATGACGTTGGTCGGTAGTTCATGCTGACGGCCGAGGCACAAACCTGCGACAGCTTGTTGACAGCCCTCACGCCTTCGTCGGCCACCTTCAGCGTCTTGGCATAGGTATCCTTTAGCTCGCTCCAAGCCACGAGGGCAGTATCCTTGCCGATGGCCGGCACCGCTATCTTAAGCTCCTTAGTGGTATAGGCGGGAATACCCTTCAGCAGCGTCGTAGGAATGGTCTTACGCTGGGCATGGTAGTTGACAACCTGCGCCATGGCCGTAGCCACACAGCCCACCACGCAGTATTCGTCCTGATATATCGGGCAATAGTAATAGTACGGTGCACCCTGGTTCCACTGCGTAGTCACCATCGGGGCGATGGCCACCTTCACGCCGCTACGGCGGCTGGCATCGGCGGCCGCGGTGGTCACACCCTCGTAGCCATGCTGGCTGAGCCACTGCATCTCGCGCACATAGCCCTCCAGCCAAGCACGCATATTTGCTGGCACCGCCTCGTCGCTATACGTACCCTTGTCGCTATAGGCCAGCACAGGGCGCAGACGGTCGTCGCCGCTCACCACCACGTAGCCCTGCTGCTGTCCGATGTTCACGGCATACAGCAATGGCTGCTGGCGCTCGTCGGTAGCGCCCATCACGGTTTTCACCTCGAGCGGCAGCATGGCGGCGGACCTGCGCATTGCGCCGTTTTGTGTGCTCAGCCACTGCCGGGCCACCTCGCAGGCCTGTTCCTGACTGACGGGGCCAGCCCACATCATCAGCGTGGTTAGCAGGGTGCAGAGTGAGAGTAAACTCCTTTTTATCTTCATGTTGTCAATTGCTTGTTATTTCTAACAGAATGCTTTCTAAGAAGCCGCAAATGTAACAAATTATCGGGAATAACCGCTCAAAAGGCCCGAACTTTTAGGATAGTTTATCAGTAAGAATGAAAAAAACGTGGAAGAATGGCGGCTTTTTGTGGAAAAGGTGTACAACCAGCCGCCCCACCTGGGCTATTATCTGCCCGATACGCAAAAATAGAGGAAGGGCTTAAAGCCATTTCCACGTTCAAATACGATTAGTCTTCCCCAGTATCTCCGACTGTGGTTGTACCACCGTCTCGATAGCTATTCACCTGAAATTCACTGCCAGTCAGCAGGTGCGTGCTCGATTTTAGGAGCACGATGTTTAGGGTGGGTTTGTTATATGTCTTTTTCATCATTGAATCAGTGTTGTGCCAAGTTTAATATCGATGGTGTATTTAGAGCCCGCCACCCAGTCCACAGCGAGGGGAATGGTGGCTTGCTTAGATCCCGAGAGTGTATAGTTTATCTCCAGATAGGTGCCCGTTGTGCCGTTGACAGCACGAGTCTGTGGTATCACGAAGAGATAGTTGCTACTGAGGGCCTGAGGAGTGGTAGTGATCTTCATGTCGCTATTTGCCAGCGTGTAATATGCCGAGCCGCTTACATCGCTCCAGGAAGAGGATTCGAAATAGTATTTGCCTGTGTTGTTGACATTGCGCAGTATGATGCTGCTGACGGTCAGCGTCTTGCCGGGAAGGTTATTACTCAGCGTATTCGATATAAACACATTGAACGCCAAGGCGGCGCAGGCATGGTCGAAGGTCAGAGGCACTTTGCCGCCATGGTCGCTATATGCCACGCTGTTCTTAGCCACCAGCAGGTCGTGCTGGGTCGAAGCATTCTCGTCGATGGTAAAGTCAATGAATGGCGTGCCGTTGTTTGAATAGAATGTGCCGTCAGTGTAGGCATAGAACGGTGTGGTATTATTATTTTCCGATCCACCAGGCCATGTATCAGGCGCTACCGTCCAGATGCCCCCCGACTTCGAAACAGTATAATTTGTTGTAGAGCTGTTATAGATACCTCGCATGGAAAAGGCACTGAATGTCTCCGTGGTGGTGATGGCGCTCCGCGTGTCGGTGCTACGTGCACCGGCGGGATCGTCAGAGGTCATGGGCCTTTGGTTCACCTCCACGCTGATGTGTCGTACAGGGGGTTCCTGCTTCTGTTCATCGTCCGACGAGCAGGCCGTCAACAGACCTGCCGTCAGGGCAACTATGTAAAAAATAAGTTTCTTGTTCATTTTTATGTTATGTTTTAGAATTCAAAGTCGATGGTCTGATAGCCGCTATCCAGCGTCAGCGGTGCTTTCTGGGTGAAGATGCCACCCTTGCTGCTGCTGTAGTAGCGTAGCTCTGCCCGGGTCTCGTCCTGCCGGTGGAATACGTTGAAGACTCTGCCGGGCTTCCCTACTCCACGGCACTCGCCGTTTACGAATACGCCTACGCGGTCGGCATCGGCATCAATGGTAACTCCTTCTTTAACCTTGGGGGTTACCACGAATACTGTCTGACGCTCATATTTCGTAGTACCTGTCATAAGGTCGAGCACGAAGTCGCTCTCTGTGCCTATGTTCATCTCGTTGAGGAATCCGTTCTCGCCCCTGCGCCAGAACTCCTGTTTGAGTCCGCCGCTGTAGTAGCAGAGGGCAAACTGCTCGGGGTCTGTGCCGGTGTTGCCATAGATGTTGAGCACGTAGTATATTGCTTCGCCGTTACCAGAGCGGTGTGAGAGAGCGCGGCATTCGTCGCCTACGAAGACTGCCATCAGGTCGTCGTCGGTGGAGAATGGCACGAGTTCTTCCTGCAAGCGCAGTACCGCAATCATTTTGTCTTCATAGAGCGTTGGATCGGGCGACAGCCACTGCGGCTGTTCCTGATTGCTATACATATCGACCACCCACGCTGGGGCATTGGCAGGCTGGAAGGTCGCAGCGTTGCCTGTATAGTCACCGTTGTTTGAGGTCTCAGCGTCGCTCGACGAGCAGCCCCACGCTACCGTGATGACTGCTGCCAGCAACAGGCTCTTGATTATCGTTTTCATTTCACTATCTGTTTTTTACCGTTATGAATATATACACCTTTCTGCGTAGGTTTGCGTCCGAGCTTGTAACCCTGCAACGTGTACCAGCTGTCGGCTCCTACGTCCGTCTTGACGAAGTGGATGGCCGTAGGCTCTGACAGCGTGCCGCTCACTGCATTGTTCTCATAGCGCATCACCTCTGCCGTGGCAGCCACCAGCGTGCCGTCGCGCTCGATGGCAAAGCTGAGTGGCACCTTCTTGTCGCCCGCAATGGTCAGGTAGAAGAGCGGCCCCGAGGTTTCTGCTACAGTACCGTCAAGCACGGTGGCTTCGCCGCGCAGTTCACCGTCGGCGAAGGCCAGTAGCCGGTCGCCTTCCTGTACGTCAATGCCTTCGACAGTAGCTACCACCGACATGTTCCGTCCGTAGCACATGGGTGCACGGTTCTGTGCGGTGCGCTCAAAGAAGTTGCTGCCCGGCTCGTAGAACGGATAGCGGAACTGTGCATCTTCGTCGCCGTTGCGGTAAAGCATATACCCCTCGCCCGGCTTCAGGTATTGCAGCGAACCCGACCAGTAGCCGCCGCCCACTGATGTCTCAGTGAAGATGGCAAACGCCTCGCGACTCTTCACCACGTCGCCGTTGCGTGCAGCGCCGGTATAGTCGGCAAGGGCTGTCGATACAGGCAGGTTAACCATTGGGGTGTAGCCTATATTGTTCCAGCCGTGCTTTACTCTGAGCGTACGCTGGCTCTCGTCGCGAAGCGGGTAACCCTTAATCTCGATGTTCACATTGTTCTTCACATAGACGCGGTAGCTGCGCTTGGGCGATACGGTGTAACTGCTCTTCTGGCTGTTGTTGGCCAACCATGTGCCCATACTCGACTTATAGACCAGTGTGAAGTCCTCAGTGTCGTCGGTCACGATGTCGCCATTCTCCCACTTGAACTTGTTCAGCATGCCGATTACGTTGCGGTATTCGTTATTGTCAACGTTCAGCGAAATCCAGTTCCAGCCGGGTTGCAGGTTCAGTTCCTGATAGTAAATGGAGCCGCCTGTCATCACTACGGGGGCATCGACTGTGCCGACTACCGTGCTGTGGTTGAACGTGACTGTGCGGTCTGGCTCCAGTACCATAATCTGTCCAGTCTGATGATGCCACAGTTTGAAGGTCAGTTCGACATTACCTGAGTTAGACTGGTCGCTGAAGAGCGTCATGAAGAGTTGACTCTTGCCTGTCGTTGCGCTGTAGTTGACATTGGCTACGCCTAAGCAGCGGTTCATGCTGTCGAAGGCAGCCACCTTGTCTTTGCTGTCAGTGACGACGGCATTGCCTATCTTCACCTGTCCCACGAGGTTCATCGAGAAGTGTTTCAGCTCGTCGGCCACATACCAGTCAGGCTCCACGCCTTCCTTGCGGATGGTCAGTGCCAAAGGTTCGCTGAGGTTGTTCTCGTCAGTCAGGTAGATGACTTCGTCATAGGTGCCGACATTCAGGTCTTTAGCGATGCTGAAGACGAGCAACTGTTCGTTCTGAGGTCCGATGATATCGGTCTGACGGTCAACACTCATCCACCTCGGCATGTTGCCGATGGTGTAGGTATGGTTAGCACCGCTGGTGTTGCTGATGCTCACCGTGAAGATGTCGTCCTGGTCACTATAGCTGTTGTGGGTGAATTCATGTGTAAGACGCTTCACCTGCCAGCGCAACGGGTTACGGTCTACAAAGAACTCCATCGTGGCGGGCGAGGCCATGTAGTTGCCGTTCATATCGGGTATGTCGGTGAGAGTGACGTAGAGATTGCGCTTGTTGATGCGAGCGTCCAGTTCGTTGATGTTTACCAGCAGTTGGTTGTCGCGACCCACGAAACTGAATTTCAGGTTATGCAACTCCTGACTGAACTGGATGGGCGCGCCTACTTGCTGGTCGATGTGGGCCATGATATCAGCCACAGGCTCTACGAACAAACTGTCGTGCTGGTCGGTGGGGTTGCCGTCCATGTCGAGTTTGACGACCTGGTTTAGGGCATAAGGGCGAAGCTCCAGGTTGTTATTTGCCTGACGCTCGTACTGACCAAAGCCCATGCGTACCAGCAGTCCCTTCTCACGTCCTGTCGGACATTTGCTGCTATAGTGCTTCAGCAGCGTGTGAGGCAGAGCCTGCGAGAAGAGGCACAGCTCGTCGATGTGTCCCGTGAGTGCGTTTTCCTGATGCAGCGTCTGCACGTTGGCTCCTGCTTCGTGCCATACCATGTTACCTACATAGAAGTCCTGTCCCATCATGCCGCCTAAGGTGTCGGTGCTGACAGATTGTGTGAGTACGCGATCGACATAGAGGTTGGCTACCTGGTGCGAACGATCGACGGTGATGGCAAAGTGGTGCCACTGGTCGTCGGCCAGTCCCTTGCCGAGCGGCAGTGTGCGTCCGTTGGTGCGGTAGATGAGTTGGTCGTACTCGAAGCCCAGGAAGAATTTGTTGCGGGCATCGTCGTCGGTGGTGGCACCCTTACCGTTGCTGATGAGCGCTCCCTGTCCTTTGTTGTCGGTCTTGAACCACAGCATCAGCGTGTAGTCCTGTTCGGCACTGCGCAGCATCTTCGTGTAGTCTAGCTTCAGACCCTTTACAGCCTTCTGCTCCGCCCAGTCGAGCTTCAGCGACATGCCTCTTGGCAGTGCCCAGGTGGCTCCATGCAGTTCGGCATTGGCCCCCTGTGCCTTATCTACGGCATAGTCGCCTTCGCCGTCGTTCATCGGGTAGTAGTCTATCAGTCCCATCTCGTAGCCTGTCAGCTGCCGCTTGCCGTAAGTGTTCAGCAGGCTTGCGCTCATGGTACGGTTCCACAGACGTGCCTCCAGCATGCGTCCGCTGTAGTGTTTGCGTTCGCTGACGACCACCTCGTTGGATGCGCCGAAGATGAGGGGGCCGTAGCCGCTGTAGGTCACGTCGTTGAGTGTTCCGATGATGGAGTCGTTCCAGAGCAGGGCTTGCTTGCCATCGTTATCCAAGACGAGGGCTACCTGTTTCAGGGCACCTGAAGCAATGGCATAACGGCTCTCGAACTGAATGCTGTCGATGACGGCACGCAGTTTCAAGTCCTTCGTCAGCCACAGTTGCAGTGTGTTGCCATCCTGGCCGTGCGAGAACAGCGGCATATCCTTGTCCGTCTGGTCGGGGTGGATCATCAGGTCGATGGTCATGTTCTTATTGGCGAAGTTGCGGCGGGCATCAGTCTGCACGTAGCCGTTGCCTTCGAAGAAGAGCGCCGGTTCCTCTGTAAGTGCCGTCTCGTTGGTCTCGCCCACTACCTCGAAGTTGGTAGCCAGCTGTAGGTAGTTATGCTCGATGGCCTCGGTGAAGTTGAACACGATATTGTCGCCGGCACCGATGATGCCGTCCTTCGGGTCGGGCTGTCCGAAGAGCTGCGGACGGCGGGTGTCCTTCACGCCGGAGAGCACCTTCGAGTCGTTGGTAAGGAAGGCATTGCCGTTGCGACAGAAGAGGCGCGCCCTGAGGTCGTAGGCCTTCTCCATCACCGTGCCCTCTCCGTAGAACTTGGTGCTGATATTGCCGTTGGTAGGTATCATAGCCTTTGTACCTGAGGCGGCAGCATAGAGGGTGGAGTCGGCATAGTAGCCGCAGAGGTTGGTCCAGTAGTCGTCGCCACGGTTGGTCTCCTTGTACTGGAACTCGATATGGTCGAAGTTATGCTGGTTCTTGTCAAAGCCGCTTATGACCACAGGCAGATACCAGCCTTGCTTTGAATCGGAAGGTGCGTCAGTGTTCAGCACCCATTTGTCGCTTGGCGAACTGATGGTGATGTCGCCAGGAGTCTGCAGGTAGTGTACGTCGAACGACACCTCTGAAAAGACATTCAAGTCGCCCTGCGATATAAGTCCTATCTGCAAACCCTCGTAGTCGTATCCCTCGCCGGGGTACACCTCCAGTATCTTCTCCGTCACCTGTCCGGGGCGCACTTCAATAGTACGGCCATTACCTGTCAGCGGCATGCCGTCAATCATCAGTCGCGCACCGTTGGGGTTCTTCTTGTCAACCTGATAAAGGTCGAAGTAGTTGTAAACAGCTTCCGGCTGCTCACTCTCGTTGGTGAGATAGAGCTTGAAGCGGGCTGCATTGCCGAATGGCACACCGCTCACACTCTGCTTATCCATAGTGATTACGGGGTTCTCAATCTTCTTGGTGCGCTCGTCGAGGATGGTACCCGGACGGTTGAACAGCGACTTGCGCTCGTTCTCCCACGGACGGCAGGTAGCGCCGCCACGGGTGCGATAGACGAAGCTGCGGCTGTAGGAGAAGTTCTTACGATTCTTCTCCATGTGGTTGTAGTTGTAATCCAACTGGTCGTTGTAGTTCTTGTTGTAGAACACGTCCAGTTCGCTCAGACCGCTCTCCGTAGGATTATCAGTCTGTGTCTTTACGCGCAGCACATCGAAGTTCAGGTGGCTTCGCTTATTCATGCTGATAGTGAAACTCTCCGTACGGCTGTAAGTCTTCGACTCGGTGTCCTTTGGTGTCACGTCGTAACTTATCACAGGTACCAGACTGAACTTGAAGTCGAAGCCGATGGTCTTCACGTTCACCTCGTTCTTCTTTTCATCCGAGCTGGTACTGCTGCTCTTGTTGCCTTCCTTGCCCTTGGCGAGGTTCTGGAGAATCTTTCCTGCTACTGGGCCTACGATGCTGACGATGCCGAGAGCCGTGTCCGTTCCTTTGTCGAAGTAGGGGGTGTTGGCTGTAGTGATGGGCGAGATGAATGAGTTCATTACCGAGTAGTCGCTCTGGAACGTCTCGCTGTAGCTCAGCGAACTGCCGCCGTCCACGTCGAAGTTCTTCACCAGTTCGGTGGCATCGAGTTTCTCCTTCTCGTTCTGTCCTATCATCTCCATCCATTTCTTCATACTCTCTATATATCCTTTCACCTCATCGACGGTGTTGGCAGATGCGTCCTTCGGATATATCATCTCATACTCCGTGCCGAAGTCAGGACTGTCAACGTCAACCTTCGAGCGGTAAACAGGTTTCTTATCGGCATCAGCCTTCATCTGTGCCTCTTCTACGCTGCCTATGAACATCAGCGAATGAATGTGCTCAGTCAGTTCAGGCAGCAGCTGACGGATGATGTAGTCCTGCGAGTGTACGAAGGTAGAGGTAATCTCTGGTTTGCATGTCACTACTTCCTCGCGTACCAGGTGCAGCAGACTGTCGTTCTTGTCGCGACCCTGTGCTATCTCCACCATTCGTCCTGCCTCTACGGCTCCGCCCATGCGACGGAAGATGCTGTCAGGGATGGCGCGTATGGCTGTGGCAGGAGCCACTACCATATTGTGAACCACACCCATATAGAGGTCGCCATCGGCACCTATCAGTTTCGCATCCGTACTGGTTGAGATGTCTTCCTTGGCAGACATAGTGTAGTTGAAGGCACGCTGTCCGCTACCCGACCATATCAGGTCGATGGCTACGCCGAAGTAGCTCTCCGTGCTATTGTTGAATCCGCCTACGGCACCGCCTCCCATTGGTGCTGCCACGACGCCCGTGAACGAGTTGACGCCTGTGCCCACACCGAGGTTGATAGTCACGCCGGCAGCCCACTTCAGATCCATCGTGTAGGAGTATTTCAGGGTTGAGCCCTTCGACAGGGTGGCTTTCGAAGCTCCACCTGGCGGGTCGCGCAGGATGTCGACGAGCACTGGTGCCGAACAGCTGAGTATGTCCTTGGCTCCTGTCTTCTGACTTACTTTAAATATGTATGCACGCAGAGGAGTTGCCTCGTAGTATGTGCCGTCCATCAGCAGTGTCATGGTCATCGTGTGCAGAGCCTTTTCGCCTGTCAGCAGGTAGGGTGTCTGTGCAGCCCTCAGCACGTATGTGGCCTCGCCCACGCTGTCGAGTGCCAGCGTGTCGCGGTGCAGGGCATCAATCATGCCGTTGTGTATGGTCACCACACCTCCGCTCAGCCGTACCACTTCCTTACGGCCGCTGTTGTGGTCGTTGTTATAGTAGTAGCGTTCGGTGGCTGAAATCTTCAGCGGATATTGCTTGTCGGTGCTGAATACGGGGTATCCGAAGGTGTAGTGAGCCTCAAGCGAGTCGCGCTTGTTCTCCGGCCAGTTCTGCTTCCTTACGCCATATACTACTGACAACTGCTCCTTGGCTCCGGAGAGGTTCTGATAGCCGTAATAGCGGTCGCCGAAGTAGTCGAACTCGGCAAAGCCCTGCTGCTTGTAGTCAATGATGACCGGCGAGTGGTAGATGCGGCTGTACTTGGCATGATACTCCTCCACGGGGTCGGTAACTTCCAGTCCGTAGCCGCTGGTTTTCCACTTGCCGTTTATAGTGTCGTGGTGCAGCGTCAGCGAGTCGCTCAGGTCGAGCACGTCGCCCATCTGTCCGTCCTGGAACAGGGTTGAATAGCCTTCTGCCGTAATCTGCTGAATCTTCCACTTCACAGGTGGCAGCAGCACTTCGTATTCACCGGTATTCTCGTCGGGGTAGATTTCCATGCGGTTCAGCGTGGTGTGTACACGGGTCTGACAGGTGAACTTTGGGTCTTTGGCTTTGGCATGTGTAAAGATTTCGTCGCGAGTCTTCTTCGTGCGGTCCTGTACGTCCCAAACCAATCGCGAGGCATTGTCGCCCTCCAGGGTGATGACCATCTTCAGCGAGTCGCCAAGGTTATTGTTCGACAGCGCATAGCCAAGGGGCTTCTCTCCCTGGTCCTTACCGCCAACGACGCGACCTATGAGTCTGATGCGTGTCTCGTCGTAGAAGTAGTAGCCGTCTTTGTCAGTCTGGAAATCTACTGTCGAGTCGTTGTTCTCTATGTAAAAGCCCTTGTCGGTGAAGTCATGGTTCTTCTTGACAGCCTTCACCTTGTGCTGGCCGCGCAGAATGCGGAAGTCGAACTTACCCTCGAAGTTGGTCTTCACCTCTCCGCTGGCGGTATGCACCTCGCGGCCGTCCACTTCGAAGCGTACTCCCTGCACGGGGATACTGGTACCTTTATACATGACCAGACCTGTGAAGCGCACTCCGCTGGTGACGGTGAACGTGCGTCCCTTCTGGTAGTTCGACTGGGCATCGAAGGTTACATACAGACCGCCCTTGCACTCTTCGGCAAGGTCGTCGTCAGACACTTCGCTCACTGTCAGCTGGTAGGCACCCTGCTGGTTGCCCCAGTAGGGCAGTTTCTCAATGACGTAGAATCCTGACTCGTCAGTCACGCAGCTGCCGCCCTTGGTGGGGTCGGAGCCGTCGCCGTATTGCGATGCCGTAACGCGGACACCTGCCACACCCGTACCATCGGCAAAGCGCACATAGCCCTCCACCTTACCTGTCTTAATGCAGTGGCCGGTAACGATGTTGGTCTGTGTGGTGTGCAGACCCTCGCAGTCGTTGACTGACTGCACACGGTATTCGTAGTCGAAGACGGGCGACACCGTCTGGTCCTCATACTCCGAGGTCGAGATTTGCGATGCGATGGTTTCCCAGTTGGCTCCCGTAGTGGTGTTGCGGCGCATCACCTCGAAGTAGTCAACAGGTTCTTCCGTCTTGTCCCACGACAGCAGTACTGAGCTCTGTAGCGTCTCGCTGCGCAGCGAGTTCTCCAGCACATGCCCCAGGCTCTCAAAGTAGTAATCGCCTACAGGTACGTCAGGACCGAGCGATACGGTACGTGGCGTGGGATTGCCGTCAGCATCTTTCGTCCAGCCCCGTTGTAACAGCAAGACGATGATTTCGTCGGCAGACATTCCATCAACGTCGCCAGAGGCTAAATCGATGTCAATATCCTGTATGGACTGAGTAGTCAGGACGGGGACAGCCTTGCCGCCTACCACCTGCCAGTTGCTGCCTAAACGCGGAACAAGTTCTTCGCTGGACAACGAACCAACCACATTGCTGTTCGCTGCGCTCCAGTCTTGGTAACTCCAGTTGTTAGTCAGGTTGCTTCCATTGTTATTATATTCTGTGCCTATGTCTCTTGTAACCATGCCGTTCCCCCTGCGAGTGTTATAAGCGCCTTCCTCCAAACAGTTACGGACCTCGATGGCGTTTATGCCATTGGGGCAATAGCCTATGATTGCACCTCCTGTCACTCCCGTCAGTGTACCGTCGAAACGACAGTTGGTCACAGATACATTGTCCTTTGTTTGAGCCCAGCCGATAATGCCTCCCACTATCGGCAAGTCAGAATCATTACTTTTCACCGTAGTGGATACCCAACAGTTACTGATTACATTCTGTCTTCCATCAAGATTGTATGAGTTGCCTACTAATCCGGAAATGAACCTTCCACCTTCTACTTTTCCCGTCACGTGCAGGTTCTTAATGGTGTAGCCCTTGCCAGAACGGAACGGAGCGTTATAGTCTCTTCTGGGACTACTGGTAATGTCCACGTTGATGGTATGGCCGTTGCCGTCGAATACGCCACGATAATTTTCTACCATCTCCGTGATGGTAATGTCGGCATTCAGTATGGCATTCACGTCGCTGTTGCCGAGAGCATCAGACGTTTTTTTGCAGAAATAGCTCCAGTCGGCATCACTGTTGATGACAAGAAGGTCGGGAGCATACTCTTTGGTGCTGTGGCAGTTTTTATAGGTCACGTTGCCAGAATTGTCATGACGCACCCATGTGTTGCAGTCATCCATTCCTGTGTTGATGGCTTTGGGCGCAAAGAGACAGTTCTCTAATTTCACATTCTTGAAATTATCAGCCCAAGCCACGAAACCTCCGTTTCGTTTATTGCCAGCTCCATCAAAAATTCCATCGAACACACAATCGGTGATTATCAGTTCGTTGATATTCATGGCTGCACCCACGAAACCGCCGACGCATGAGTCATCGTTTACATTATTAATCAGCTTGACCGATGAATGACAACTTTCTACATTGACAGTGGAACCACTGACGATGGAACCGATGAGACCGCCTTGATACTTCTGAGTAGAGCTGACATTACCCACCGTACGCAAACCGCGGATGGTGGCATTGCTGACGAAGCGGAAAGGACCGGTATGCTGTTGTGTCGAGTTGATGTTGCAGGTCAGCCTATGGCCGTTGCCCAGGAAGGTTCCACGGTAAGGTGCAGAAGCATCACCCACCTGTTCAGCGATGGAGATGTCTGCCATCAGTCTGACGTTGATGTCGTATTGTCCCTTGGCCGCCTTCACCATCTCGGCGAACTGGTTCCATTCGGTTGTGGAGCGGATGGCGACATTCTTACTGCTTGCTTCTGCCGCCAACTGCTTCGGGCTCATATAGACACTGGTGGTGCCATCAAACTCGACAACGAAGTCTATATTATAGTACACGCACGAACGGGGCAACTGCACCACCTTGGTGCGGGCCTCCATCTCCTCGGCAGTGAGCACGTGGGTGATGGTATCTACTGCGAAACCGTCGCGGTTGACCATCTTGATGCGCAGCTTCATCTGGGCACGGCTGTCCCACACGGCACCATCGCCGGCGAGGTAGTCCCACGAAACGCGGACGGTGCGGGCGGCCTCATCCTCCCACTTGGTGGTATAGTTGTTACCTACTTCCAGCAGGTGGATATTTCTCAGGTCAAGTGTCGTCGTGTGCGCATTGGGATTGCTTTCGCCGATGCCCCACAGCTCACGTGCAGCACCGCGAACTACAAGGTAGAGCGGCGACACTCTGCCACCCTTCAGTTGAGCGTTGGAAAGGGCACTGATCAACGTAGAATCCTTAAAGCTGTAGAAATTTACGGTATCTTCATACTGTACGACGCCTATCGACTGCAGGTCTTCCCTATTGCCCGTCAGAGAGCGCATCACAATAAACTGGTCGCCAGGTACGACATCTTTGTGCTTAGGATAATTTACAATCCAACTTACATTTATTGCACCGCGATCGGAAAGTCTTTTTATTTCGCGTTCCCTATCGGCAGACAGTAATGACGGATAATGCAACGTTACGTCTTGATCTTCCGTACGTTTTACCTCCAGGCTTCCAACATGTAGCTTTACCCTGAGATCCATCCATTTGCGAATTTCGTTGGACTTCACATTGATGAAACCTGCGTAGGTTGGAGTTTTGAACTCGATTAGGTCAATAATTTGCCTGTTCCCAGCCCCCCCGTTATTATAGGAGCCCTCAATACTCTTGACGGCCTGGTCGCACGAGAATGGTATCTTCAGCACTCCTTCCTCTCCTTCCTCCGTACCCAGCACCATGTCGTAGGTTTGGAAGGTCACGTCGCCAGCGGCCGGCCAGACGTCCATAGCAGGATGGCCATAGTCCGTCCATGAACCGGACTCTTCCTGATTGAATATGTCTTTCGCAACTAAATCACCAATTTCAGCACATCCATCTCTCATTTCCCCCCATTTATGCGACGAAATACAATTGGTACTCTTGTCATTATAGCCCCAGGCTGTGCCACCACTATGATAACAGAATCCCTTGTGGGTAACAGAGGTAAAATTACAGTCTTCATAAACACGGTGGAATGTCCATTTATCCCAACTGCTAGCCCAGCCGATGATAGTACCGGCGTATGAATCCGAACCTTTGGCCGTGAGCCAGCCTATTGACTTCACGTCAGTCATCTTGACTTTTGCCTTGTCTGAGTGTCCGACAATTCCTCCAATATAGCTACTGTTGGAAACCACGTCGACGGCTGAAAACACATTCTCTATGGTAATGGACTGAGTGGAACCGTATGCATGGCCGATGAGTCCTGCTGAGAGTTCGCCTCCTTCAACCCTTCCGTATACCTTCAGGTTCTTGACAGTGACGTCGCCGACACTGGGGAACAGCGCAGCATAATAGTTGCTTCCCCATCTAATATCGATACTCAGTTCGTGACCATTGCCGTTGAACGTACCGTTATACGGATAGGCATCCATGCCGACAGGTTTGGAAACGCTGAAATTATTATCCAAGATGGCATTGACCTCAGACTTACCCTCGGCATCTTCTACCAATTGGGCAAACTTCTCCCAGTCCTCAGTGCTGCGTAGCACATAATAACTCTTGTCACCAATGAACGCTGTCTCCAACTTGTCGTCAGCCCATGCCCCCTGGGGCACAAGCATCCCCACGAGCATCAGGACCATTGCAGCCGCCAAGTGCAGCCGCTGCCGCCATGAGGAAATTACCTCCCCCACTGGCGACACTCGTCTCGTTTTTGTGTTCGTAATCATAACCTTTCTATTATTCAT
>Ga0256407_10000840_pt1 | contig 69338 bp, 87 predicted proteins | sample RumenRJG_04DNA_FD_193489 | JGI IMG/M metagenome (GOLD analysis project Ga0256407, IMG submission 193489) | Bovine rumen microbial communities from Lethbridge, Alberta, Canada - RJG_04 | ecosystem: Host-associated > Mammals > Digestive system > Stomach > Rumen | place: Canada: Alberta... | reverse complement strand
AATCCAAAGTTCTTGGAAAAATGCAAGAAAAGACTTAAAACGCTCCAACAGAGGTTTGCAAGAACACAGAAGAATTCCAACAGACATGAAGCATTAAGATTGAAAGTCGCAAAGTATCATAGGGACATTGCAAACCGCAGGAGTGATTTCTTACATAAATTATCATCAATGTTGACGAAACAATATGACACAATATGTTTGGAAGACCTTAACGTTGAAGGTATGATGAAAAACAAACATCTATCCAACAGCATACAGAGTGCAGCATGGAGTGAGTTTGTAAGGCAACTGAAGTACAAGAGTGATTGGTATGGCAAGAATGTGATATTCATTGGCAGATTTGAACCAAGCAGCAAGACATGTAGCAAATGCGGATATGTCAAGACTGACTTGCAACTTAATGACCGTGAATGGGTTTGTCCCAAATGCGGAGAAAAGCATGATAGGGATGTTAATGCTGCAATAAACATAAGGGATTTTGCCCTTCACAAACAGAATTTGATAGGAATATAAAAAAATAATTAATAAAGACCCGTAGGGAAGCGGGTTTAAGGGCGGTGAGGGCAATGTCATTGGACACCCTATGAAACGTCAATATAGCAAATCCTCGTTGGTTTAGTCAACAGGTATATAGTTCCCTTTTATATAATTGTAAACGAAAAAAATTATGCCAAACAATATTAAAACAGTATTTCAGAATTTGGATGGTGCTTTAACTGGTGATTGGAATTTTGGTAATACACAAAAACATAACAACAATTATGACTTATCAAACCCAAATAAAGTATTATTCAGAACAACTGACAAGAACGAATACGAAAAAAAGAAATTGGAATTACAGCAAAATGCTTGGTTAAAGGACAGATGGATAAAGGCTAATCAAGACTTGTCTGTTCAAGCATTTGCTGGTTTGAACAATGTAAAATTGATGTATCGTGACGCAGACCTTATGGATGCTTTTCCAGAAATAGGTGCTGCATTGGATATATACGCAGAAGAATCCGTACTTACTGACAATCACGGTCAAGTAATTACTGTTTCATCCAAATCAGAAAGAATAAAGGCTATTCTTGAAGATTTGTTTGTAAATCGTCTTGACATACAAGTAATGTCACAAATGATTATTCGTGGAATGTGCAAATATGGAAACCAATTCATGCTTTTGAACATTGATAATAAAAATGGTGTAATGGGGTGGAGACAACTTCCAGTATTCAATGTTGAAAGACTTGAAAACGGTATTACAAATCCATATGGTGGTCAAGCATTTACAATTCCTATGAATAACAAACAAGATGCAGATACCGCAACAAGGTTTGTTTGGACAGATGAAACAAATACACAAGTACCTTTTAGAAATTGGCAAATCGCTCATTTCAGATTGATAAACAACTCAATGTATCTACCTTATGGCGTAAGTGCATTAAATTCAGCGAGAAGACACTGGAGATTGTTATCCCTTATGGAAGATATGATGCTTATTTATCGTCTTGAAAGGTCAATTGAAAGAAGAGTCTATAAAATTTATGTTGGTGCAATTGACGATGCTGATGTTCAAGCATATGTTGAAGATATAGCAAACAATTTCAAAAGAACTCCTATTATAGACCCAATGACTGGTCAAATTGATTTAAGAAAAAACATTATGCCAGTACACAAAGATACACCAATACCATTATTGGATGGAAGAACAATTACCATTGAAGAATTAGCAAAAGAATTCAACAGTGGTAAAACAAACTATGTCTATTCAATTCAAGACAAAACACATAAAATTGTTCCAGGAAAAGTTGTGTGGTGTGGTAAAAATTATACCGCAGATAAACTTGTTAAAATTACATTGGATGATGACACTCATTGCATAATGGCACCAGAACATGAATTGATTATGCGTGATGGTTCGAAAAAACGTGCTGATGAAGTTATTATTGGAGAAAGTGTAATGCCGTTTTATAGAAAAATTGACAAAAATAGTCAAAAATTATTTGATAGGTATGAACAAATATATAATCCAAATAGCGGCAAATTTGAATTTACACATCGTTTAATTGGTGAAAATGTTGCGAAAGAAAATGCTGAATATAATACAATTCATCATAAAGATTTCAACAAATACAATAACGAACCAACTAATTTATTATGGTGTGACTATTTTGAACACCATAAAATGCATTCTGAATTAGCAAAAAGAAATTGGAAAGATGAAGAAAAAAGGCAAAAACACATTGAAAACTTAAAAAAATCATTAAAAGGGAGAATAATATCACCAATACATAAGCAAAATATTTCGAATACTTTAAAAATTAAATATGGTAATGGTGAATTAGATTATATTAAAGAAATTAATAAAAAACAAATCATCGAATATAATAAATTAGAAACAACAAAACAGTTAAGAAGAGAAAAAGGGTTAGAAATTGGATATAGGAAAGATTTTGAAGAATATAACAATTCGGAATTACACAAAAAGCATGACGAAATAAGAAAAATTGCAAGCAAAAATAGTTGGATTGGTGACGGTAGAACAAACAGAACACAAAAAATGAATATTCATTTTGATGATTTTATATGGGATTCAATTTTAAATGAAATATTGTCACATAGAATTACCAAACGCAAGGAATTGCTTGAATATATCAATACCAATTTAATTGATTATTTAATTTCAATAAATGATAATAAAAGATTGGAACACAATCATTTTATTTCAAGAGAAGTTCTAGAAAACAGAATAAGAGAAAAGGGTTTTGCTACAATATCTGAATACATAACGGAATCACTTAAAAACCATACAATTAAAAATATAGAAATAATTGGAGGTGATGATGTATATTGTATGACTGTTGTAGGTCTAAATGGCGAGGAAGATAGACACAATTTTGCCCTTTGTACAATAAACTCAGATGGTAGTTGGAATCAAAACGGTTTGTTTGTTAGCAATTGCTGTGACCAAGATATTTTCATTCCAGTAAGAGACCCTAATGCCGCAAATCCAATTGAAACATTGCCAGCAGCACAAAACCTTACAGCAATCGATGATATTAAATACATTCAAAACAAAGTGCTTACCGCTTTGAGAATACCAAAAACATTCTTGAATTTTGAAGATGCTGCGGGTAATGGTCAAAATTTGGCTTTGATGGATGTAAGATTTACAAGAACAATCAACAGAATACAGCAAGCATTTCTTATGGAAATGAACAAGGTTGCAAGCATACATTTGTATTTGTTGGGTTTTGAAGATGACTTGACAAACTTTACATTGTCAATGACCAACCCGTCAACACAAGCAGAACAACTTGAAATTGATAACATTACAAAGAAAATTGGTGCAATACAAACAGCCGTTGCTGACCCTGGTGGTGGTATTCCTATTATGTCAATTACAAGAGCATTAAAGGAAATAATGAAATGGAGTGACAAGGAAATACAAGAAAATCTTGAAGAAATCAGACTTGAAAAGGCATTGGCAAATGAGTTGCAAATGACAAACGCCATCATCAAGAGAACTGGTATTTTCGACACCGTTGATAGAATTTACGGTGAGCCAAACGCACAATATCCAGAACAACCACAAGGTGGCGATGAACAAGGCGGTGGAGGCCCAATGGGAGGCGGTGGCGCACCACCTCCACCATCAATGGGCGGTGGCGATGATTTTGGAAGCGGATTAGATTCAATTGGAACGCCTGGAAGTGAAGAAGGCGGTGAAATAGGTGGTAATGAAGGAGAAATGCCAGCAGAAGATGCCGCTAGCGGTGGTCAAGAACAAAATGGAATGATGGAATCCAATAAAAAAACCACTAATTTAATAACCGAACTTGTTTCAAAGTCAGAAAACAATAAAAAACAAGTCATTTCCCAACGTCCGAAAGTATATAACGATGCTTTCCTTATTAATGAAGAATTCAACGATATGATTAATTCGTTGGACAAGTATTTGGAAGATTAATAAATCGCGGGTTATTTTTTTATAATAACCCGCATTTTCTTTTTTCAAAAACCAACGGTTTTCGTATGAAAATAATATTTATTATAAAATAAATGTTTTTAGGATGAAAGATATGTATATAAACCCTCATTTGGAAAAATGGAACAAATATGTGATTGAAATGAACAAGGCATTGCTTCAAGAAAACATTGACCTTGCTGAATCGTTGCATCAGAACGCCATTAGTGAATATGAGGCATATAAAAATGATTTGAGCAATACATATAAAAACGGAAATTTCGGTATTGCCAACTATATATTTGAAAATGTTCTGCCACAGATATTCAAGACAAACAAAAAAGTTATAAATGAATTCATGACAACAATAAAGGAAGACAAAAACCTTTATTCTCAATTCAAATTCTATGAAGCCTTGAACAAATGCACAAGTGATAATGTAAACGAATATCTGAATGAAGCAATTGATTTGGTTTCCAATGGTATTGATTATAAATCAATTAAAAAGTCAAACCAAAAACTGATGGACATTATCAATGAAAATCATTTAATTCCAAGTGAATCTATTACAAAAGAGCAAATGGATTTATTTGAAAATTGTGACTATATTCTTTCTCATAAAAAAGGTTTGCTTAATTTGAATGAATATAACAGTAAATTAAATGATGTCGCATCTTATGTTAAAGCAAACATAAAGCCATTGAACGAAACTAAAACCAACGTATTCAATATGATTTCTGAATTTGACAAGAAATATGGCTCAATGTTAAATGAAGAAGAAAAGTCATTTGTAAAGGAAATAATGGATTTCAAAAGCGGAATTAATTCATCAAGAAAGAAAAAGTTCTTTGAAAGTCTTAAAAGCGAATGCCTTGCTGGTGTTTACAAATTGTTGGAATCTTGCAATGAAGATGAAAAAAATGACTTGAATCAAATTAAAGAGGAAATTCAGAAACAAGAATTCAATGAAGAAAATTTGGTTAAAGATGTTGCAAAATTGCTTGAACTAAGAGATATTATATTGGATAAATAATTATGTGGTTAGAATGCACTTGTGAAGATATAGGACAAGATAGATGGGATGAACTAATGAAAGGTTCAAGACCATTGAATTACAAATGGCTTGTCAGAAAAATAAAAAAAGAATTGCCCGATTTATATGAATCTTTACGCTTGGATTTATATAATCCGTATTGGCAATGGACGAGAGTAACCAAAACACATTACATATTGGTTTCGTCTTCTATTGAGTATTTCATTAACAAAGGCGAAAATCCTTATAGCAATGAAGATGATGATTATCCATATAATGGTTATAATGATGATTATCCACAAACTAGTTATGATGATGAATATAATGTATTTAATGAATCAAAAATAAGAAAAATAATAATTGAAGAAATTAATAAAATAAAATAAACAAACAAAATTATGGCAAATTCTATTGAACAACAAAAGTATCTTCAATTTTTGAGAACTAGTAACATTTATGATTCCAAGGAATTGGCTAATCAAGCCTTGTTATCACTTTCTTCATCATCATTTGGTGAAAAGGATTGTGACGGTACTCCAATACTTGCAAGATACAAAGATGGAAGTAAAATTAAAACATTGATTGGTATTTGCTACAAAAGCGGTGGCAACTTTTCAGTAACAGTTTTTGACGATGGTACACAATCTTATTGGGAACTCCAAAAGAAGGTTTCTGAAATCATTGCAAGTGCTGGCCTTGAAGTTGTTGATGATGTAATCACTTACATTGCTGACCCAACTTGCGACATACTTGATGGTGTTACAACAATCAAAGAAGCAATTGACGTTCTTGGTCACGCAATTGATGATTTGGAATATAGTATACAACAAGTTGACCCAGATTCTGGTGAAACTGAAGTATATACCAAATATGAATTGGTAGATAACGATGGTATTGCACACGGTTCTATTGCTATTCCAAAGGACAGATTCTTGAAAAGTGCAGAACTCGTTGACCACTACTTTGTTGACGGTCAAAGAATTGATGAACCAGCACTTGAATTGACATTCATTACAGCAGATGGTACAGAACAAATTGTTGACCTTCCAGTCAAAGATTTGATTGACACAACAGACATTGCTTCTGATACTGAATTGAAAGCACTTGAAGATGCTGTAGGTGGTGCATATGATGAAGATACCAAGAAATTTGAACTTGATTTAAGTGGAGAAATAGTAGGTAGTGCCAAAACAATTACTGAGGCTCTTGAAGCGTTGGATGAAAAAGTAATGACACAAAGTGGTGCAACACCAATTGTTGTTGATACTGAAGTAGGTACTATTGAATTGGATTTCTATGATGCTGAAAATGCTGGTTTGAAACTTAACGATGACGAACAACTTGACGTTTCATTTGATTTCGGTTCATTCGAATATGTTGTTATTGTTGCCAATACAGCAGAAGATGTTAATAACATTGAAAATACATCTGAAACAACAGTAATCCTTAATTCAGAAAAAAGCCTTTTGGCTGCATCCAACAAGACATTCAAGTCAGTTGTTCTAGAAAATTCAACAGTTTCTTCAGCAGACATTAGAGTAAATGCATTAGAAAATATAACTTTCCAAGATGTAACATTGAATGGAAATAAGGGGATAACAAATGGCAAAATAATTTACAATGCACCAATCGTAAACATTGAAGATGTTGTAATTGAAAGTGGTTCTACAATCTACAATGTATTTGAAGGTAATGGTAGCGGTGCTGAAGTTGAATCATTCAACGCTTCAAAGGTAACAGTTGATGACCCAGTATTGAAACACAATGTATTTAACATTTATAGAGTTGCAAATGATGCTGTTATCAATGTAAGTGATTGTGATTTCAACCTTGATATGGCTAATTCAAATGCAATGAGACTTGCAAACTACACTAATTCAACTGGCGTAACTGTTAACTTTACAAACGTTAATTGGAATTATGAAGACAAGGGTTATACAGAAGCAGACTTAGATTGGGCAGGTCTTATCATTTATCAACCAGCAAATGCTGACAAAGGTTTGGTAGGTGATTTGAGTTATATGAAAACTTGGACATTCAATTTCACAAATTGCAAATACAACGGTGTTAAAGTTACTGAAAACAATTTCGGTCAAGCAAATCAAGTATTCTACTTGTATAACGTAAACAAAAGTGGTGCTTGCACTAACCCAATTGAAAATGGCTTAACTCTTAATTTTAACTAATTAAATAAAAAAAGGTGATAGATTTTTTCTATCACCTTTTTTTTGACATTTCAAACGAATTTAACTGCAATTTATTAGCCAAATAAACTGATAATGAATCAAAATCATTTTTAATTTTGCCAATCAATAAATTGAAATCAAGATTGGTATTTTGTTTCAATATAATTTGTATTGACATCATTTTCTTTTGATTCTCTTTCATGGCTTTTAAATTTATGTCACAATCAATTATGAATTTCTGTGAAATATCGTTCTTTGTCAATTTCTTTCTCAGTTCATATTTGAAATCAGATAAAATAACATAAAAATCCTTTTCAAAATCACCATTATATCTTGGTGTTACCCAAGATGAAAACATTATATAAAACGTTTTAGGTTCAAATCTGTTCACAGTACCAACTTTAATGTTCAAAAATTCATTCTCTAATTTTAATTCCTTTACGCTTCTTTTCATAACAAAATAATAATCCTTATATTTAAAATATAAGGATTTTTTTGTAAAAAACAAATCACAATTATACTTGACTTTCAATTATTTTTCCTTATATTTTATAATGGTTATGGAAAAATTTAGAATTGTTAGTAGATATGAGTATTATTCAACATCTGGAATCACTTGGACAAAGTGGTTTCAAGAGATATTCACACCCGTAACCGATACAGAAGATGAATTAAAGGAAATATTGAAAGATTGTAAGGAAAAATCAAAATCAATAACAAAAGCATCTAAAAGGAAAACCGAATACAAGATTGAAAAATTTGATTATAAAGAAATAGAATTGAAAAATATACCAAAATCGATTAAAAATCACAAAAAAAAGACCAAGAAATAAATCTTGGTCTTTTTTTTTATGCTCTAACCACAAATGGATAATCTGCTTTTATATTTTTAATTTGAATATCCAAACCTTTTGGCATTTTAACAGATATGTTTGTTATTTCAACCAAACCGTTATCTTTTAATCTTAATTCATATTCATTATACTGTTGAAACTCAAAAGTTGTTGCCCAATTAACATCTTCACATCTTGTATAACCTTGTAGTGTTAAGAGCGTTTTATTTCCAAACATGTTATCATATGCTTGACCACTGCCTTTCATATAAGCCCAACAAACCCCCACATTACCTTTAAACATTTGATTTAAAAAATCATAATATTGTGTGTCTTCTTGATTTCTAAAATATTTTTGAAGTTTAAAAAACATTCTATCTGCCTTTATATTTGGAATACCAACCTCTCTTTCAATATATATCAAGCCATCTTCTCTAACAGTCAATTCTGAAATGAAATTTAAATATCTTTCTTTTATTATATTCATAATAAAGTCTTTGGCTGCATTTGGGTTATTTGACAAATTAATTAAATCAAATAAATTATTGAAATCATCATAATCCATTTCTTTATCAAATAAGTCTTGCATATCTTCCCATATTGACAAGTCTAACAAATCAGCACTGAATATTTCAATTAATTCATCATCTGGTAAAGTGTTAAAATAATCTTGTGGTGTTTTATATTTTGTTGATAAAGTTTTACCAACTGAATTATGTTGCAAATAATCCATAAATTGCATATCGTGATATGCATGTGAATTTCCATCAAATGGCAATACAAGTTGTTCACCTTTGTATTCATTCAATAATATATTTTTAGCAAATTGTTTTTCAGTTAATATAATTTTTTTCATTTCTAATACATTTTACCAAACACCCACAAATAGTCACCTTGAACTTGTGTTGGGAATCTTTTTTTATTTTCACTGCCATAAAATGGCATATGATAATCATTTTTTGGTCGCATATTTACAGAATCACTAGCATATCTGTTATATGGCTTGTTTTCATTGAATATATATGCCTTTAATATTGCAGCATCCTTTTGCTTTGTTGAATCCAACTTATTGAAAGAGTATATCATCACGAACAAGCCCATTGCAAGACAAGTAAGTGTATCATCGTGCATACCATCCATATGGTCAATTCTTTGTGCCTCACCCTTGAATATCCACGTTTCAAGTTCCTTGATAACTCTCAATGAACGAATCTTGAATTCGTTTGAACGAACCATTGTTGCAAAATTAGCCAATACGGGGTATCTGTTTCCTTGAAAGTGAAAACCTGGAAGTCTATCCAAATTCGTTGTCGAAAGGGTTTTTGAATTATTTTGCACCATATATGACTTTTGATTGTTATCTTCATAATAGAAATTCTTGTAACCCAATTGCAACATAGTTAAAATACAACTGTCACCTTGACCACCAGTTGCATCAACAACCACATAGGCATCATTATACAACTTTGCATATTGGAAGGCAATGCCACCAATATCATCGCCCAATTTCTTTCCAAGATATTCCGCAACTTGTTCAACAATAGGCTGACCATTTTCATCACGTCCGTCAATATCAATTATTTCAATTGCTGTTCTATCTTCACTAGTGCCTCGACTTGGGTCAATATTGAGCAAGTATCTATGCCCTTCAATTGGCGGTTTCCAAAACCAAGTTTCATCAACAAGTGGGTCTTTCATATCTTGCAATGGTTCTCTAACATTCATTGTTTCTTGCATTTCAATATATTCTGGTGCAATAACGTTGTTTGCAGAACCCATGAAAGAGCCATCCAATTCTTGGGCAATCATAATGGAATCATTATTGAACGCCTTTGACATTGAAATATACCACGGTGACGTTGGTGTCCATCCTTTCTTTACCAACTCTCTCCACCTTTCCTCATCATAAGGAACTGTACCAGTGTCATCAAGCAATTCTTCTTCAATCCATTCATATTCACCCGTTTCAGCATTTTTCTTATACCATTTCAAGAATTTGTTGTATCTCAAATCTTGATACCATTTGAATTCAACAGGATTATAATTGTTTTCTTTGGTAAGTGCTTGACTATAAGTGTTATAATACAAGGCATCTTTACCGTTTGGTGTTGAAATCATCACAATTTTTCTATTCTTTCGTGCTGATGTTGCTGCAACGGCAGCAGCATAAACGGACATTCCGTTTTCAATGAAGGCTGCTTCGTCAAATACAAGAAGTGATACAGAAGAAATACCACGGGCAGCGTTTGGTCCAGAAGACCTTGCGTATACTTTACATCCGTTGAACAATTCAAGTTCTGATTTTGAACATTTCAAGAATATGCTTTTTTTGTTCTTTTCTGATTTTGGGTCAAAAGAGAAATATTCATCACCCCAAAACCATCTTGGAATCTGTTCAAGAAAGTTTCTAATCTTTTCAACCAACTGTTGTGACAAATCCAATTTGTTACCGATGCAAAGTATTGTTTCAGGTGTGTCTTTTGGGGCAAAAACTATTTGACCAGAAGCCCAAGCGGATGTTATTGTTGTAATACCCGCTTGACGATGTTTTATGGCTATCGTTTCCTTATGTTCTGACAATGATTTCAAGAATTCCTTTTGTCTTGGGAACAGTTTAAGCGGCTGCATACCGTTTTCACCATCCATTGTTGACAGATAATGTTCTATAAAGTAAATTCTTGTCTTGTCAATGTATGATTTTGCATATTCTTTTTGTATTTCCTTAACATTTAACATAAACTAATATATTTTTACGCTCTTACTACAAAAGGATAATTTGCTTTTATACCAATATACTTATATTCAGAATAAGGGTCATTTTCATCTGTATTTTTTTGAAGTTCCATATTTGTTATTTTAACCAAACCATCTTTCTTTAATCTCAATTCTCTTTCATTCATAAAATATAATGAAACGGTTGCAATTATATCAACATCTTCAAACCTAGTGAATCCTTTTAAAATTATGGTGTTTTTAATGTCATTAGTATATACTTTATGACCATAATATGCATCTGAATTATTAACGCCAAAACTCCAACAAACGCCAACGTTTCCTAAATATGTGCTGTTTAAATGATAAAACAATTCTTCATCAAATCCAGAATCATTTTTAAAAGAATGATTAAAAATTTGTGGTATTTGAACAGCCCTTTCAACATAAATTAACCCATCTTTTGTTATTAAAAGTATTTTAAATATTTTTCTCAAAACATATTTCATGAAATTTGAAAATATATCTATTGCCAACTCTGGATTTTTCGAATTATGTATCAAACCCCTTACATCAGATTTTTCTATATTTTCATTAAAATCAATGCCATATATTTCATTCCAATTATGAATTAACTTTTTTAATTCATCAACAGCCCCATCATTTTCAAAGAAACCACCGCTATCTTCATATGATTGAACCTCATTAAAATAACATCTTGCAAGCCAAATCAAATAAGGCTTTTCAAGTGTGTCAATATATTCTTGTGGTGTTTTGTATTTTGTTGTTAAAGTCTTGCCAACTGAATTCTGTTGCAGATAATCTATATATTGCATATAATTGTATGAATCAGAATCACCGTCAAAAGGTATGACAAGTTGCTCACCCTTATATTCATTTAATAATATATTTTTAGCAAATTGATTTTCTGTTAATATTATCTTTTTCATATATTTTTATGCTCTTACTACAAATGGATAATTTGCCTTTAAATTAACTTTTTTACCCCTACTTCTAGTATATATATTTGTTATTTCAACAAGTCCATCTGTATTTAATGTCAACTCACTTTCGCCATAATCATCTTGAGCAAAAGTTTGCACCCAATTCACATCTTCACACCTTGTATAACCTTGTAAAATGATTTCTGTTGAATTTCTAATACTATTATCATATGCTTCTCCACAATCTTTTCTATAAGCCCAACAATTGCCTACATTTCCTTCATAATAATCATTTAAATAATCATAATATTGTACGTCACCATAATTATCAAGTTTATTGGATAAAATATTAGGTATTCCAATTCCTCTTTCAACATAAATCAATCCATTTTCAGTTATAGTTAATGCATTTTTAATAAAAAGTGAAAAACATTTTTTTGCTTCTTCAACAATAATTTTTTTCAATAATTGAGGGTCATTTGATATTTTCATCAATTCTGATAGACTATCAATATCATTATCAAACATTTTACTTTGTGGATGCCAAGAATCTATTTCAATGTCTGGAATTACATGTTCTCTATCAATAACTTCATCATTGAAAATATTTGGATATTTATCAGCAATTTGTACAGCAAAATTATTGAGTTTATCATAATTGAAGCCACTACCATCATCACCACAATAAAATGTGCATTCAAATAATTCAAATATTTCATCGTCATTTAATGAATTGAAATAATCTTGTGGGTTTTTATATTGTGTAGTTAATGTTTTTCCAACAGAATTATGCTGAAGATAATCAATATATTGCATATCACTATAAGCGTGAGAACTACCATCAAAAGGTAATACAAGTTGCTCACCCTTGTATTCCTTCAAGAAAAAATCATCGGCATTCATATTTGACAATTCCTCAATTGTAAAGGAATCATCTTGTGTGTCATCTGAAATTACTGCTCTCATATTGTCACTTGTTTGTGTAACATCTTGTGGCATATCATCGTATGTCACATTTTGATAGCAATATGATAATAATTCATCGTGCCATTCATTGCCTTTTTTTGTGTTTGACAGCATTTCTTTCACACATGAATAGAATTCACTAGTTTCCATAGAAGATAGTTCAGAAATGAAATTAGGAATAACAACGGCATCTTCAATGCCCTTTGAAAGCATCTGCCATAACTTTACTCCAAATCTCATATCCCACTGTTCAGCAGTCTTGTAATCAGCCTTGCTTATGATATATTTTAATTTCTTGACATCTTCCTTTGGCAAACCGTGTGCAGCAAACAATTCACAACAACCTCTGAATGATTCAATTAAAAGGAATGGGAACAATATTGCTTGTGCCTCAATTTTTGTTTTCTTTCCATTTGAACCAAGTGTTACATCAACGTGTGCGGTAAACTTGTTATCCTTATCCTTGTATTTTATTTCTTGTTGGAAAAGCAAGAAATCATTTATTGCCACAATAGCCTCATACATTTTTGGCAATTCATCATCCATTCTGAATATTTCATCCATAAATGAATTCTTGCTTTGCTGATACAACGAATAAGATGCCCCTTGAACCAATGAATTAATGAATCTCCTTTTCATGACAACATCATTTGTCAGATATTTTTCTTCAACATCATTGAATGTATATTCATTGTCATAATCATCTTCTGGCATTATTCTTGGCATTTTCTTTGGTTCAACCTTATCAACAAGCAAACATCTGAAAAGAATTGTTTCTTGTGGCATATAAAGGATTCCCTTTACAGTTTTTTCACAAAGTTTGTTCAATATATCCCTTATTGGTTTTTCTTTTCTTATGCAATCAGTCATCAAACGGCTCAACATTGAACGCAATTCATCCAAATCATTGAATTGTATTTTCAATTCATCCAATCTGTTTACAATTTCCTCATAACGCTCTTTGATTATTTGGTAATCAAACGAATATTTTTCTTCATCGGGAAAAGCCTTGTTATTACCCAAAGACGTGAAATGTTTTGCCAAATGATTGTATATCTCATTTGGCAATCTGTATTTGCTTGTATTTTCTAGAAGCGAATTCACGGCTTTTTCGGATATAATCATTTCCATATTACAACGTTTTTAAAAAGTCATTCATTTCTCTTTTGCTGAAAACAACAGTTTCAGCCAATTGTTCAACATTTCCAGATTTATTAGTGTTTGTAGAGTTGTTTGCAGATGGGTTCATTGCAGTCATTTGCCCAATTATTGGCTTTGTTGGATTCCCTTTATGAATGGCATTGGCTTGGTTTGCCATTTCAGTTGAAGCATCTTGAAGACTTTGTGAATCACCTCTATTGAAATTGCCTTTAACAATGATAGGTTGGTTATTGTCATTGTTCAAATCATATGTTTTTGTTCCAACTTTATTCATATTTGGAGCAGCAGTATTGTACACATCTTGTGCTGTCACAACTTCTTTTAATTTGACATTCTTAACCTTATAAACGTTTTCTTTAAGTGTCAAAGATTTCTTGTTATATATCTTCATATCGCAAATAAATTATATATTATAAATATCTGAATAATAAAAAAAAGAGTGGGGTTATTAAAAACCACACTCTTTTTTATTGTTAGAAAATCCAAGGACTTTTTCTAGGCTTTGCTATTTCCTTTTTGTTTCTTTTGGCTTGTCTTGGTTCTGAAACCAAATTCATTTCCTTTACAAATGATTCTTGCATGTTTTGCATTGCATCACCTTGCATATCCACATCAGCATCCATATCGCCACCACTTTCTTGACCTTTGTTAGCCAAACTATTGATGTAATTCAATACTGTTTCCTTGTCTTTGTCATTTGTAATACCACCCAACGCATCTGTTATCTGTTTGTCCAATGGGCTTGAATTTGCATCATCACCAATTGTATCATCACCCATCATATTGGGGTCATTATCCATATCACTCGGCTCATTTCCCATCATATTTGGGTCTTGTTCATCACCCATCATGTTAGGGTTTTCATTTCCCATCATATTTGGGTCATCGCCCATCATATTTGGGTCTTGAGGCATATCAAAATTTTCATCAGAACCACCTAGATTATCAAGAATTTCTTGAGGAATTTCCAACCTTTTTGGTCTTTTATCTTCTTCCTCTGTTATCTTTTTTTTTTAAAAAACTTCTAACGCTTTCTGCAATTGAATTTTGGATTGCTTCTGGACTAATGTCAAAAGGTTTTCCGCTACCTATCTTTTCGCCATATGGTTGTTCGCTATGAACACTTTCGTCATTCCAATCACGTCCGTGCTTGTTACTGTCTTCACCAGTTGGTGGAAGTTGCATTGGTACTTTTCTATATGCTGGATGTTTACCAAAGTCATTCAAACGATTTTCTTCGTTCAACATTCTTTGTCTTTTTCTTGCTTCTGCCAATTTCATTCTGCGATAAGATGCCGATTCGTAAATTTCAGTTGGTTCTTCATCATCCATTGGTTCTTCATCATCGCCAAAATCTTCGCCATCATCACCAAGTTCATATTCTACTGGTTCTTCTTCGTCATCTTCTTCAACATCATCATCCAAATCATCATCATCGAAAAGGTCATCATCGTCATCGAATTCAGCACTTTCCAAATCAGAAATCTTGTCCAAGATTGTTTGCAAAGTAGATTCAATAGAACTTAAACGAGATTCCATATCATCACCTTCAGCCTTTACATCAGCATCTACATCAGCATCTGCATCAATATCAGCATCTACATCAGCATCAATATCAGCATCTACATCAGCATCATCATCAAATGAACTATCCAAACTTGGGTCTGTTTCTTCACCATCAAATGGTGCTGGCGAGCCATCTTCTTCAAAATCATCGCCATCAGACAAATCCAATTCATCTTCTGTGTTATATTCATCTGGATTCAAATCTTCGTTGATTTGTGTTCCCTTTTCACCATCAAATGGTTGGTCATCACCAATTGGGCCTACGCCTGGTTCTGGAGAATTTTGGTTATCAGAAGCATAAGCCATTGCTGTATTATGTTCTTGAACAACACCATTTTCCATTTCCTTGCCATTTGTATGTCTTGGTTCTGTAAATGGGGAATCATCACCTACTTCAGTACCGTGAGATTTATCCATATAGGTATCTGCAATGGTTTCTTGTGCGTCACCACCAGTCTTATGCCAAGCCAATCTGTCAGCCTTTTCGTTTACAGCCTTTGATTTCTTGTCATCATATCTTACACCCTTGCCATTATCCTTGCCTTTGATGTTGTTGTCTTCGTTGTCAGCGAATTCATCTTCTACTGAGCAGCAGAATGGGTCACCACCCTTACCGCAGCATTCACAACCCTTACCTTCGTTGATAAGTTTTGCATTGCCCATAATTTGCTTTTGACGCATAATTTCATTGCGCATCTTGTTTGTAGCCTCAACAGTAAGTTCCTCATTTTTGTCTGGATTCCAAGATTCCACAACAATGTTCTTTCCGTTTGCATTGGCTTCTTTCAATGACATCATTTTAAGGTCAAACTGTTTCAAGGCATTTGCATAACTATTATATTCGTTGTTCTTTCTGTTTGCGAAACCACCGATATAATCATAGTTTTCCTTTAAAAGATTATCTTTCTTTGTCTTTCCAATCTTGATATAGTATTTAGTACCTTCACGAACAATTCCATACATTTTTCCGTCAGCACCTTCCTTGCTATATTCAACTGTACTATACTGCTTTTTACCCTCAGTTTGCAAGCCATAAGTCATCATTGACTTGATTCTACTAAGTTCTTCGTTAATTTTATTGTTCATAATTTTATATATAAAATTTTTTCATTTAATTATAATAATAAATACACACTAATTATCAAAAAGTTAAAAAATTAATGTCTATTTATTCTGCACATTGGAACTTCCAAATCTTCATGTGTCATTTTAGCCTCTCTTGTGAAAGAGTTAAGGAAACTCAATGGGTTTTCCACAATGTTATGCTTGATATAGCATACTTCTTCTATTTGATGCATGGATTTGAATCCAACTTCTTCATGTTCTCTATAAAAACTTACCATAATTTTATTTTTTCTTATAAATATTTTATTAAATATAAAAAAGTTAAGAATTTATATTTTTTTTAACATTTATTCGTTTAAACTATATTCATATTAATTTATTTCTAAAGGAGAATATTCACTCAAATCCATATCTGGAGTAATTTCAATATATTCACCTTTTGTTTGATTATTAAAATAGGAATTTATTTCCTCGTTGATAATCTGTGATATTGTTTTCTTGTTTTCTTTCATATTGTTTTCAAATATAACTTCATGTGGTAAATTAAATAATTCTTCTACAAATGGTTTATTTTCAATATTCCAATACTTGTATGTTCTGAAAACTCTTGAATAACCATTATTAAATAATAAGTTTATGAAATCAGAATCGTTTGATGTCCAAATGGCAGTTGTTTTTCCTCTTTTATCTTCCCTAAATTTATCTTTATTTGTGTTCACATTGATTATTCTATTTAAAAGTGATTGATTTGTAGATGAAATTAAAGAAAGTTCAATATGATTTTCAGTAAAAACTAAAATAGCAGTGGCTTTTGATTTTTTATTTTCTTTTCTTGTCTCTTTCTTTTTAGCCATATCATCATCTAACTTAAAATTTGCAAACGCAGCAGAATCACAATGTGTTGTTATATTGAATTTTCCATTCGAAACATTATATATACGTTGGGCAATTTGTTTAAATTCAGTACCGTGACCTTGTTTTGGTGCTTTACCATACATATATGTGTAATAATGGCACATTTCGTGAACAAGCACATGCAGCAAAGCATCTTCTGTTGCTTGATAATGACTATTGAATTCAATATACGGTTGACATAAATTATAGAAATTGTATTGTCTGATTGTAGTACCTTCAACGAAAATAAAACCACTACTTTTAGGTTTGGTAGACATTTGCCTTGTTACTCTATTTACAACAATTTTTCCACCAATTCTGAATCTTCCAAGCCAACCACCTTCTGAACCCCTTCCACTAGAAAACAACCCAAAATTACATTGACCTAATGAACCGTTAAATAATAATTGGTTCATTTCATTGTATTTTTTCTCAATCCATTCGGGAGTTGCCCTCATTAATATTCTATCATCATTTTCCATATTTTTTTTTAAAAATTCTTTTTATATAAATATTAAGAAAAAAACAAAAAAAAATGGTGATAGTCAATTGACTATCACCACCTACAAAAAAACTATCTATAATGAAAACAAAAAAATTATCCAACGCTTAATGGCATTTTTATTGCATCTTCACTCTTATAATCAATTATCTTGAAATCATCATACTTAAAATCCTCAACTCTTGACTGATTACCTTCAATAATCAATTTTGGTAATTTATCAAATCCCTTTCGTTCCAACTGTGTTTTTATTCCTTCAAATTCATTGAAATAAATGTGGCAATCACCAAGAGAACAAATCAATTCATCTGGTATCATATTTGCAAATTTGGCAAATATATGGGTCAAAATCGCATAAGATGTTATGTTAAATGGTAAACCCAAACCAACATCCACGCTTCTTTGCGTCCACATCAAACTCAATTTTCTTTTTGGAATTTTGAATCCATCTAATTCTTTTCTATATATTTCTAGTTCCCCATTATCATGGCTTAAAGTTGCTAATTTAGATTGCTCCATTACCAAATGTTGATATGTATCATAATCAACTAGATTATGTTCATTTGCATACTTCAAACGTTCATATTCTGTCATTGGTTTTGTATATAATTGAAACATAACGTGACAAGGTGGAAGTGCCATTTCATCCATATCACTTGGATTAAATGCAACGCAAAGCATTCTTCTATCATCTGGATTTGTTTTAAGTTTTTCTATCAAATCCATTATTTGGTCAATTTGCGGATTTCCAAATGCTCTCCACTGTTTTCCATAAACCTTACCTAAATCACCATAAGTATAGTTGTATTTAGAAACTTCAAAATAATATGGTTTATCATTCAAAAAAATACTTTTCCTTTTCAAAACATTATCTAAAAATACGTCCATTGGTTCTATTTCCATATGCTGGTACCAAGGATATACATTATAAGCAGACGATTTTGTTATTCTATATTGCTCATTGAAATATTCCAATATTTCATTGTGCTTTTTAACTTTTTCACAATAATATCTGTATGCATCAGCATCCCAAATATGTACATTGTTCTCAACTAGATATTTAATGTTTGTGTCACCCTTTAAGAACCATAACAATTCATGAATAATACCTTTGGTATAAACCTTTTTAGTTGTTAAAATTGGTAAACCATCGGACAAATTGAATCTGAGTTGTCTGCCAAAAACTGACTGAACTGTTCCACTTCTAGTGTCTTTTACTACACCATTGTGCAAAATATCAGCACATAAATCCAAATATTGTTTATCTACATTATTCATATTCAAATATCTATATTCATTAATCTTAATATATCCTTCATTTGTTCAACAGTTTTTTCTAAATTTTCAATCCTATAATTCAAAAAATCTATTTCACTTAAAGTAATAGGTGTTGAATTAGAAGATATAATATAATTATTTTCTGTTGAATAATCATTTGTTGTTCGAACACTAGCCAAATTACTTGACATACCATTAGTAAATCCACAATCGTAATAGTCCATAGTATTATCTCTATCAGTTAAAATCATTTTCAATTCTTTCTTTTGCTATATTATAATATTTTTCATCAATTTCAATACCAATAAAATTTCTATTGGTATTTTTACATGCAACCCCCGTACTTCCACTACCCATAGTAAAATCTAAAACCAAGCCATTTTCTGGACAATATGATTTCACCAAAAACTCCATCAATTCTACGGGTTTTTGCGTTGGATGTAATTGGTCTTGCCTTCTCCATTTTTGAGGGAAATCAAGAATTGTTGTTGGATGTCTCGTTCCTTTGTTATCTGTTTCAACACCCTTTATCCCATATTTCATATTGTTTATTTTATTAGGTGTATATTTTCTTTTATATGGTTTTCCTTCTTGCATTTGTGGGTCATAATAAGAAGCACTTTCTCCAAAAACTAATATGTTTTCATGTTTTTTCAAAGGCATATATTTTGCAGTAAGTGGTGAGCCGCATTTTGATTTTTTCCATATAAGTTCATATCTAAACATTTTTTCATTTGAAAGGGCAAGTTTATAAGTAAACAATCCACTAGCAAATAGAACTATGTTTCCTTTTGGTTTAATAAGTCTTATAAGACAATTCCACATATCATCAAAAGGAATTATTTCATCAAATTTATTATTATGTATTCCATATGGTATATCTGCAATAACAGCATCGACTTTAACCCCTTTATTTATTAACTGTTGCATTATTTTAATACACTCATCATTATACAATTCAATCATTTTATATTTAATTGTTTCTCAATTTTATTTATTCTACTTTCCAATTCATTAAAATTGGCATCTATTATTGATGGGTCTAAGTCAGTTTCCACATGCAATATTTTAGCATCATTATCATATGATATTTTCACAATCTTGCTCTTGACATGAATCTCGTTTATTTCCATCTGTTTCTTCGTTTTCCTTTGTTATTTCCATTGCTTCTTCTAGCAATACTTTCAATTGTTCTTTAATCTGTTCAACATCTTTCTTTTCTTCCAATTTGGTAAATTCGTGGTTCTTTATGTATTTGAAAAAACCTTTTCCACTCGATGCGCTTTCTCTGAATAACAGATAATCTTGAACAGCAACATCGTAATATTCATAAGTTGTTCCATCCTTGAATGTTATTCTTACCGTTTTGAGTTGGTTATTCTTGTCATCGCATTCAGAATAAAGCACATTTGAACTTTCAAACCAGCATTTATCCAAATCATTTTCATATTTAGAAATTATTTTCCCCATATATTTTTTTTGCAAATATATAAAAAATTAAAATAAAAAACAAATATTTTTGGATTTTTTTTCACTTGACAAATAAATAAAAAAAACTATATTTTAAATAAACAAGATTAAGTGATAAATGGATAACAAGAACTATACAAAGGAACTTAACGATTTGCTAAGTTATATGGAAGACGTTCTAATAAACGAATTCCCGTCAAAAACAATAACCCAAGAGCATTTGGTTACAGCAATACTTGATAAAAGAAAGTGTCATGCGAACATAATTTTGGATAATTGTCTGATGACAGAAAACATAGACAAATTAAGAAATGTTTTTATCAGTTACTTGAATGAACATTCAACAACAAATAATTACACAAACAAAACGTTTTCACAAGAACTTGAAAGCATTTTAAATAATGCTTCAAATGAGATTAAGTACACCAATTCAAAGTTAATTGGTTCTGAGCATATTTTATTGTCGATGCTTAATCCATCAAATGAAAACAACAAAATGATTAACATATTCAAAAATGTTGGAATTGACTATATGTTCATTTTGAACAAATGCAATGAAAAAGCAAGAAAAATATTAAACAACAATATTAACATATTAAAAAACAACACACCGATAAACATGCCAAAATTTATTGAATTAAAAAGCGACATAAACCCTAAAATGCTAATGCAAAAAAACAATTATATATCCACATATACAATTGATTTGAATAAAATGGCAAGAGAAGGTAAATTGGATGAACTGATTGGTAGAAAAACCGAAATTGAACAGATAATAAAACTTTTAGCAAGGCGCAGAAAAAACAACGTAGTGTTGGTTGGAAACAGTGGATGCGGAAAAACGGCAATTATTCACGGATTGGTTAATCTGATTGAACACGATAATTCAATTGAATTCATTAAAAATATGCATGTGGTTCAATTAAATGTTTCAGCGTTAATATCTGGTACAATTTTAAGAGGTTCTTTTGAAGAAAGAATCAAAGGATTGTTCGATGAAATGAAATCGAATGAGAATTACATTCTGTTTATTGATGACATTCATACAGTTCTTAAATCAAACACAAAAGAAAAGGATTCTGACATTTCATCCCTAATAAATGAAATTTTGGCTGATAATAAAATCAAGGTAATTGGTACAACAACTTTCAAGGATTATAAAAGTACAATTGAATCAAATCCAATGTTATCAAGAAGATTCCAAAAATTAGTTATTGAGCCATCATCAAAAGAAGAAACATTGGAAATATTAAAGCAAAACAAGCATTATTATGAGGAATATCATAATGTAAAATATACAGATGAAGCATTAATTAAATGTGTTGATTTGGCTGAAAGATATATTTCGACAAGAAGTTTACCAGATTCAGCAATTGATGTACTCGATTTAAGTGGCGCAAAAACTTGTTTGGAAAATAACAAGCCACAAAGACTGATTGATATTGATAATGAATTAAAAAAATTAAGTGAAAAAAAGAAAATAATGGCTGATAATGGGGATTTCGAATCAGTTGATGAAATATTGACGATTGAAAACACATTAAAATCAGAATACAACTCAATAAACAAGGATTATAAGAAAAACATTGATAAATATACACAAACAATAGATGTTGATGATATTTGCAAAACAATATCGGAAATGACAAACATACCAATATCCAAAACAACAACAGATGAAAAAACAAGATTGGCTAATATTGATAGTGTATTGAAACAAGACATCATTGGGCAAGATGATGCAATTGACAAGATTTGTAGGGCAATCAAAAGAAATAAAATTGGATTGGGCAATAAAAACAAGCCAATATCAACAATGCTTTTGGTTGGTAAAAGTGGTGTTGGCAAAACACTCATTGCCAAAAAACTTGCAGAAGAGGTTTTTGGTGACGAAAATGCACTTGTGAGAATAGATATGTCAGAATATTCTGAAAAAAATAGTGTATCAAAATTAACTGGAACATCACCTGGATATATTGGTTATGATAATGGTGGTCAATTGACTGAAAAAATCAAAAACAAGCAATATTGCGTCATTTTACTTGATGAAATAGAAAAAGCAAACGAAGAAGTGTATAATGTTTTCTTGCAATTGTTTGATGAAGGAAGATTGACAGACGGTAGTGGTCAAATAGTCAATTTCAAGAATACAATTATTCTTATGACATCAAATGTTGGTACAAAAAAAGCACAAGAATTAGGTGGTAACATCGGTTTTGTTGAAGATGAAGAAAAAAATTCAAAAGCAATCATTGAAAAAGAAATTAAAAAGAAATTCACACCAGAATTCATTAATAGAATTGACCAAATAGTATATTTCAATGATTTGACGGAAGAAAATCTTCAAGGTATTACAGTCTTGGAAATTAAGAAATTTGCAAATAGATTAAATTCAATTGGTTATAACATTAAATACAATAACGATGTTGTAAATCTTATTGTAAAGGATTGCTCCAAGAAAAAAGAATTGGGTGCAAGACCAATATTAAGATACATTCAAGATACAATTGAAGATAATATAACAGATTTGATTCTTAAACACGATTATGAAAAGAATTATGTGTTTAACATATCTGTATCAAATGGGAATATATATATAGATTAAATTTGTTCATGTTTTTTCCATAGTTTTGTTTTTTTTTGGCTGAATATTGTATTATTATATTCAGCCTTTTTTATTTAAAATAATATAAGGGAACTATATACTTGTTGACATTAATTTTAAATTTATGAAAAGAGGTTTTATATATAAATACACATATCCTAACGGCAAAGTGTATATTGGACAAACTAGAACATCAGTAAATGAAAGACATAATCAACATATGAGAGCATCAAAACGCAAACATTGTTGTGTGTGTGAAGCAGCAATTGCTAAATACGGTGAGCCAAAATTAGAAACAATTGAAACAATAGAGGTTGAGGATAAAGAACCAACAAAATTGATTAAATTGTTAAATGAAGCAGAAAAAAAATGGATTGATGAATATGATTCAACCAACATTAAAAAAGGATATAATATTAGCGGTGGTGGTGAACGGATAACACCAAAAGAATTCTTTTTACAAGAGAAGTGGTATGAGATTTTTGATAATGAACACTGGGGGTATTTTATCGCTTATTATAAGCAATTGTTGGAATCAATAGGACATAAGTTATGTATAACAAATGAAGATTTGTCAGACGAAGAAAAAGAATGTTGGTACAATTATAAGTTTATGGATTATGATATAAACCAAGAAACAACTTTTAATGAATTTTATAAAAGAAATAAAAATAATCCAATTTTATGCGATATTGGTGATGTGGATTATGATGTTTTAGAAACATTAGATAATGAAAATGCATCAAGCAAAGAAATTGAACAAGCGGAAAAATTACAAAATGAAATTTTTTTCAATTTAATTATCAATTCAGCAATTGATGACCATTGGATTAATGATATAAGAGAAACAATTTGGGATAAAGTTAAAGAAAAAAATTAATAATTATAGTAAAAACTGTATTTTTTGCTTTAATGTTATATTTATTATAAAAAGATAATAATATCATGCTTAAAGCCTACAAATACAAGATAAAACCAAATGATATACAAAAGGAACTTTTGTCAAAGTTCTTTGGTTGTGTCCGTTATATATATAATTGGGGCTTGAACGCAAAAACAAGTGCCTACAAGGAAAACGGCAAAGCCGTAGGATATGTGCAACTTGCAAAGGAATTGACATCGTTGAAACAACAGCAAGACCACGAATGGCTTAACGAATGCACAACAGAGGCATTGCAACAATCACTAAGAAGCCTTGACAATGCTTTTACTGCATTCTTCCGCAAGAAAGCACAATATCCTAAATTCAAATCAAAGAAATTTACAAGAAATTCTGTCAAATTCATAAACTCAGTTCACTTTGATTTTGAAAATTGGACGGTAAAGTTGCCAAAATTGGGAAAAGTGGCGTTATGCAAGAATAAGACATTTGACCAATCAAATTGCAAGCAAGGCACTTGTACAGTAAGCAGAGACCATTGCGGAACATATTGGTGTGTTATAACGGTTGATGATTTGAAGCAAAAGCCAACGAAAACCAAGTTGGTTAAGGATAATGCAATAGGAGTCGACCTTGGAATAAAGGATTATGCCACTTTGTCAAACGGAATCAAGTTCTCAAACCCAAAATACATTGAAAATGTACAAAAGAAACTTGCCCATTTGCAGAAAACATTTGCAAGAAGCAAGAACGATTCAAGAAATCATGAGAAAATAAGGGTTAAGATTGCAAGATGTCATCGAAGAATTGCAAATAAAAGAAGTGATTTATTGCACAAGTTATCAACGCATTTGGTAATGAACTATGATGCAATTTGCCTTGAAGACTTGAATGTAAAGGGAATGGAGCAAAACCATTGTCTTGCAAGAGCGATACAAGGTGCTGCATGGAGCGAGTTTGTAAGACAATTGTCTTATAAAAGTGAATGGTATGGCAAGAATGTGCTGTTCATTGGTAGATTTGAGCCAAGCAGCAAATTATGCCATAATTGCGGATATATCAATAAAGACTTATTATTAAATAATAGGGAATGGATATGTCCAGTATGCGGAACAAGGCATGATAGAGATATAAACGCAGCAATTAATATCAAGGAAATTGCGTTTGACAAGCAAAACCTTGTTGGCGTTAAATGAGATAAAAAATAACAAAAAATAAAAGCCCGTAGGGAAGCGGGATTCAGAGACTGTGGAGGGAAGAGGCTACGAACCCTATGAAGCAGTAAGTTATATACCTTGTTGGTGTCAACAAGTATATAGTTCCCTAATATAATATAATAATAATAATATATATGCTTACATTTAAAACAGATATTCTTGGTTTTGAAAATATATCAAAAGAAGAACTATTAAATAACATTGAAATATGTAATACTGATGAAGATGATTTCTTTGATATTACATACATTCTTTGGAAATCAATGGGATTAAATTCAAGAAAAGAGGCTGAATTTCAGTTGCGTTCATCAAGAATAAACATAAGAAAATCAATTAAATTGATTGATTCTAGAAATAAAGTTATTTATGGTTTGCTTGTTTTATGTGACTATCCTATTCAAATAGGAACACCCATACAGAATCAAGACCAACTTGCAGCATATGCATTAAATGATATAAAACAGATAAACGGATTTCTATTTGTTATCGATAAAAGATTGAGAGGTTGCGGATTTGATAAGAAAATGATTGAATTTGCAATGGATTTCATTAAGAATTATGATATTTGCTGGATTGCTGTTGACAATGATTTGAAATCTCATAACTATTGGAAACGATTTGGTTTCACTGAGATTTTAAATATCAAAGAAGCAAAATTTTATGTTAAGTTTTTGAATAATGACTGTTTCATAGATATTTATAAAAGAATAAAAGCATATTTTTATGAATATAAGAAAAATCATTCAAGAAGAAATTGGGAATTTGTTAAGTGAAAATGACAATAAATGCTATATAAATACCAATGAAATGGGCAATAATACAATTGCAACAATATATGATATAAAAAGATGGAATTTAACTGGTTTCCAAGGCAGTTGCGAATGTAACGTTTTATTCGTTACATTAAATGATAATGACATTAAATATCTAAATTTTACTGATTCTTCGTTAATAGATAAAAAAATTTTAATTCAAAATTACGATGAAATTAATCCGAAAATTTTTGATACAATATACACAAAATCACAAGAAACATTATCTAGCATTACAAACTACATTGAAACAAACTTGTACAATGGGATTTCATCAATGACGGGTAGAATAAAAAGCAATTATAAACCAAAATCAAATGAAACAGAAAGATATATCATAAGGGGTGGAAACAAAGATAACAACGCTTATTATCAAATAGAAGAATACCATAATGATATTCCTAGATTTAGAAGTATGTGGGAATTGAAATCTACTTTAATTATTGGTAAAAAATTTGGAAACTACAATCTTGAATATGAAATAAATAAATCATATGGCAACAAAGGATATAGTAATCCAGCATCAAAAATGAATATTTTCGTTGACCCAAAAGAAGTTTTCAAAATAAAAAAAATGCTTTTAATGCTTAATAGAATAATTGGCGCAAACATAAATTCTATAATATGAAACAAATAATAATTTCAGAAGATAAGGAAAAGAAACTTATCAAGACAATATTAAAGGAAGAAAGTAATGGTTGGGCTGATAAAGTTTCTGTTGTAACTGATTTCTTGAACAAAAATTTTGTCAAAGCAGTTAATTCGGAAATAGGTGAAGATGGATTACCAAAAAACAAAGGTATGGTAATTATGGTTGATTCATATAAACAGCCATTGCAATATTTGAGCGACACAGATTTGTTCTATATGGTACAAGACAAATTCAAGAATATTTTACCAGCAGATGATGATTCAGAAAACCCAACACATTTTAATAGAGATAAATTTCTTAAACAAATAATAATTGATTGGTATCATAATAAAATCAGTCAATATGGTAGTCTAACACAATATTAATATGGAAAGTAATATAATGAATTATATAAACAAGATTGAGGGATATAAAACCGCAATCAAATCAATGCATTGGGATGCATCGAATATGAGTGAGCATAAACTTTGGGATGATATTGCTGATGCAGTAAATGACATTCAAGACAATGTTTCTGAAATGGCACAAGGTATTTATGGTCAAATATCCAAAAACACACTCAAACCTATACAATATAATATAGGAAGCAAAGAAAAATTCTTGGATGATTTGCTTGATTCATCAAAAGAGTTTTATAAGTCCCTTTCTGATAAGGATGAATATATTGGTATAAGAAGTGAAATGGAGAATTTCATTGGGCAAGTGAACAAGTTCAAATATCTGTTGAAGATTTCACTTAAAGAAGATTTCAAGAGAAATTTCAGAAAAAAATTAAATGAAAGAAGAAATACAATCAAATTATCAGAATCAGAATTGAGTGAATATATAACTGAATGCGTCCAAAAATCTTTGCAAAGAATAAAAAAAAAGCATTGAATGAATCATTTGATGAAGATGAAAAGAAAGCAAATGAATTGTTTAATAAATTTCGTGTAAATATTGCACAAGCAAAGATGAAATTAACCAAATTTAAAAAAATCATGCAGACCGATTATGTTAATCTAATTGTAATGAATGAGCATATGTATGGAAAAGAATATGAAGATGTATATGGCACATTAGAAGAACAAACAACATTCATTAACGCTTTAATGAATGAATTAAAAACTGAAATAAATAGCATTTTCAATATGGATTCAAATTATTTATATGAAAATCTAGAAAAAGCGGTATGGGATGCATTTTACAATTTTGATTATACAATTAACGGTGACGCAGATAATCTTTTAATTGAAGGCTTTGTAAATTATATTGAAGTTGCACAATATTTAATGGAATGCTTTTATAGAATAGAAAACAATTTTTTAGAAGAAGATTTTAAAAGGGATTGTAAACAATTTTTGAATTGTGGTGACATGTATAAAACATTTTGCTTAGAAAGATTGAAATACGATGCAGCATATCCAACAAATATGATACAATCAATTGAAAAATATATTTTTCATCAAACAAATTAAATTATTTTAACAAAAAAAGTTCGGAAAAAATTTGCTTTTCCGAATTTTTTTTTATACATTTGCAATGTGAAAAACACTTAAACAACAATGGCAATATTCAAATGTGAAAAATGCGGTTGTGCAGAAAATACTGTACTTGGATGGTATTGGCTTGCAGAGGAATTCGCTGAAACCGCAGATTGGTCTGATGTTGGTGAGGAATATAAAGGAAAGCATTTATGTTCCGAATGTGCGCCATCAAAATTCAAAGATGGAAAACCAACTGGTTATGGCAAATGGCACAACAAGTTTCCAAAAAGACAATATGAAAATTAAAAAAACTTTTAAGATTTTTTAACAATAAAAATTTTGTTTTTTGAAAATTTTTTTTATATATTTGCAGTGTAAAACAAAAACGAGATAAAAAATTAAAATTACTAACAATCAAAACAAAAAAAACATGATTACAGAAAAGACATTCCGTGATGGTAATCGTATTGTTACCGTTAGAGTTGAGGAAACAACTCCAGTTTTTAATCGTCCGCTTTTCAATCGTCCCGTATGCGGTTGTGAGGTAATGCCGCCTTTCGTTGGTGAACTCCCAACGTTTGTTCGCCCAACTCGACTTGTAGAGCCTATTCTTGCTCCACAGCCTTGCCGCGAACCAGACGGTTTCGATGCCCACATCGACAATCCGAATCCAAGCAATCCTCGTTATTGGGGTTGGAACGGACGTGAGCGTTTCGTTACTGACAAGATTAAGTACGAAAACGCACTTGACGCGGTAAAGCGTTGCAATTGGCCTAATCGTGAGCCAATTGGGGCTGTAAATGCGCCTCGCTTTGTTCGCCCATTCGCTCGTCCACTTGCTCGTCCACTTTTTGAGCCAACACGCCCTTGTGGACTTTTCGGTGAGACCGACCCATTTGATGAAGATTGGCTTTGATTCGGTCTGACATAATTGCATTTCTTTTTTAATGACGGTGGTATATAAAATATCACCGTCATTTTTTTTATATTTTTTAACATAAAAAATTTGTTTTTTCAAAAAAAATATTATATATTTGCACAACAAAAACTTATAAGATATGGCTGAAACATTTGAATCAATACAAGAAAAGGGTTTATTGATATACAGATATATACGTGGCTCACACGCATATGGTCTTGAAAAACCCGATGGCACATCTGATGTAGACGAAGGTGGTGTATATATTGCCCCAAATGAACAGATTATGGGGCTTCCATCAAATTATCAAGAGGAAGTTTCAGATGAACGTCACGATACTTGCTGGTATGAACTTGGAAAATTCATGCAAATGCTTCTCAAATCAAACCCAACAGTGCTTGAAGCATTGTTCATTGATGAAAAGTTCGTTTTGTATGAACACCCAATTATGACATATATTAAGAAACATCGTCAGCAATTCATCACAAAGGCTTGTTTCAATCCGTTTATTGGCTATGCTTCTGACCAAATCAAAAAAGCAAGGGGATTGAACAAAAAAATTGTTTCAGACCCAGAATTATTTAAAGTTCATAAGCAGCCACTTGATTTTTGTTATACTATGTACAGACAAGGAAGCACTAAAATTGAGCATTGGTTGGAACATAGACATTTGAAACAAAAATATTGTGGTCTTGTAAAAATACCAAATATGCAAGACATGTATGGTTTATATTATGATTTTGGTAACCACATTTTTAACGAAAATTGGATTGAAGATGATGTTTTCATCAAATTTGCAATTGATTATTATCACCCAAATTGGTTTATCAGACATAGTAAATTTTGGTCAATAAACTATTTACTGAAAAATTGTAAAATCAAACCAATAGGATATAGAGGTATTGTTGGTGAAAACGATGATGTAAACATTGAAAATAATGTTGGCAAACCAAAGATTTATGATGTAAGATTATCTTCTATTGATGATAAGAACACAAAACCACTTTGCCAAATGTCTTACAATTCCAATGGATATACTGATTATTGTGTAAAATACAAGGAATACAAGGATTGGGAAAAGAACAGAAACCCCGAAAGATTCAAGGAAAATCAAGGCAAAGAATTCGATAGAAAAAACATCGCTCATTGTGTAAGATTGCTTCATATGGGTATTGAAATTGCTAAAACGGGTGAAGTTCATGTCAATAGAACAAACATTGATAGGGATTTTATCTTGAATATTAGATTAGGTAATACCACTTATGATGAAATCATACAATATATCAGTGAAAAAAATGAAGAAATGAGAATTGCGATGAAAGAATCAACATTACCAGATAATATTGATACAGATTTTGTCAATAACTTGCTCATTGAATGCCGAAAAAAATTCTTTAACACATAAAATATATGGAAGAAGAAAAGTTAAAGCACAAGATAACAGCAATGCGTGATTTCATATTGATGCTGCAATCATTATGGATATACATAAAATCATATTATGAATTGAATTATCCAATACCACCACTTGGTACTGATTGGTTGATAACTTTATGGGAAAGAAACTACAAAGTTGGGTCTTGGAAAGACAAGTATGACTTACATATCAGTCAAAGTGGGTTAATGGTTGACCATTATTATGTTGGTAAAACAGTTGGGGTTCAAATGAATCTTTTGACCCCAATTGATGATGACCAAATGATTACAGTTTTCGTTTTTGCCGAAGATAAAGACAATGAAACCGAATTATCTGAATTGGCTAAAAGAATGGTCAATCATATTGATAAAATTGGTGAAAAAATCAGTGACAAAGAATTTGTTCAAAAAATTAAGGAATCTTTTAACATTATTTAAGACTTTAAATTTTGTTTTGGAAAAAAACTTTTATATATTTGCAACGTAATATTAACATTAAAACAGAAAAAAAAATGATTTGTAGAAATCTTACAGAACTGCGCAACATGGCAAATCAGCAATGCCAAGCAATTAGAACCGACATCGCAAACGCCCTTCGCAATTTCATCCAAGCGAAAAACACCTCACCACAAGAGGTGGCAAGAGTATTGGGTCTGCAAGAAAGTGCCATTGATGCACTTCTTAATGGTACGCGCGATATTACCCTTATGGAATTGGTAACATTTATGATTGCAACCGACAAGGTTGTTCGTATCGAAGATGTTAATGAAGCAATGGGTAATATGGGCAATCATCGTGGCAATCCTTTCGGTAGAATGCCAATGGGAAATCGTGGTCATCGTATGCCAATGCCACCTTATGGCGGTATGCCAAACCCAAATGAATTTGGCGCACCCGTAGGTGGCCAGATGCCTCCTTTTGGCGCACCAATTGGTGATGGACAGCCAAATCCTTATGGTGGCGCACCAATGCCTCCTCAGTTTGGCGCACCCGTAGGCGGTCAGATGCCTCCTCAGTTTGGCGGTATGCCAACTCCCCCACCGTTTGGCGCACCCGTAGGTGGTCAGATGCCTCCTCAGTTTGAAGCACCAACGCCTACTCAAATGGGTGGTAATGGTAATGTTCCAATGAATCCATCAAATCTTCCAGATTTTGATGAAATGTCAAGACCACAACTAATTGATTTTGTTCGAAACAATGTTGAAAATTGGCAGCAATCTTTCGGCAATCTCGATAACGCAAAACGTTCAGACATCATCAATTTCTTGAATTCAATTCCGCTTGATGGAGAGCCTCCAATTGAGGCTGCTGCTCCAAGCAACGAGGCTTTCAATTATGAGCAAATTGGCAAGAACATTGCACAAATGGCTCAGAGTAATCCAGCATTAGCAAACATGTTGGAAACTTTGATGAAGAAGTAATCATCAAAATTATCCTTAAAAAAATAAGGGGTGAGGTGTAAAAAACCTCACTCCTTATTTTGTTTTTTAAAATTTTTTTTATATATTAGTAAAAAAAAATGGGTAGAACAAAAAAAATTGCTGACGCTCCAGAAATAACTCCTAGTAAATATCAAGAGGAAATATTTAATTTTATTGAACACGGAAATGGGAATCTTTTGATAGAGGCAAATGCGGGTTGTGGTAAAACAACAACAATGGTTAAAGCCATTAGCCTTATTGATAAAGATAAAAAGATTTTATTTTGTGCATTTAACAATGATATTGTTAAAGATATTGAAAAAAAAGTAAAAGGATGGGATAATGTGACAGTTTCGACTGTGCATAGCCTTGGGTTTACAATACTTAAAAATAATTTCAGAGATTTAACAATTGAATTAGATGAATTCAAGTATAAAAAGGAACTTGTTAAAAATCTTGCTAATGGTTATTCTAGCATTAATACGTATTTATTAGGCAAAAAAACTTATAATCAGTATTTTCAAAATATTTTAAGATTAATTGACCTAATGAGATATAATTTGGCAACAACCAAAAAAGATTCAATTGAAATCATACAGAGATATGATTTGAACATAATCGCTGATGAGGTTGATGTTGCAATAAAAGCAATGGATTGGGGAAAAAGAAATTTTCAATCAGTTGATTATACTGATATGGTTTGGTTGCCAAATGTTTTATATCTTAAACCAATAGGTTGCCAATTTGATTTCATATTTGGTGACGAATGCCAAGATTTTTCTGCTGTACAAAGGGAATTGTTGCTTAAATGCAATAAGATAAATACAAGATTTATATTTTGTGGTGACCAAAACCAATCCATATACGGATTCAGTTCAGCAGATATAAATTCATTCAAGAAATTAAAGGAATTACCAAATATGCATTCTTTGCCATTGCCAATATCTTACAGATGTGCAAGTAAAATTGTAAACTTTGCGAAAACAATTGTTCCATCAATTGAGGAAAACAATGATGGTAGGGTAGGGGATATTGAATTCAAATGCAGTATGTCAAATGTGCAAGACGGTGATATGATTTTATGTAGAAACAATGCGCCATTGATGAAAATATATAATGATTATATTAAAATGGGTAAAAAATGCTACATAAGGGGTAGGGATTTTGGCTCAAATCTTAAAAAGTTGGTTGAAGATACAAATATGGAAGAATTGAATCAAGACCTTTCAAAAGATGGCGTTTTTGTAAGATTATATGATTCACTATTCGAATTAAGGGATAAGATAGCAAAGCAAGAACAAATAGAATTAAAAGATGCGGAACAAACAGAAACATTCAATAACAGATTGGATGCAATCAGAACACTAGATATATTATCAAATGATATAAACACCGCATCAGAATTGAAAAGAAAAATTGATGGCATTTTTTCAGATAAAACAAAGGAAGGTATAATGTTATCTACAGTACATAAAGCAAAGGGATTGGAAGCAAATAGAATATTTATTGCTTGTGAATCTTTGATGCCTTCTAAATCTGCAAGACTACCTTGGGAAAAGATACAAGAAACAAATTTAAGATATGTTGCATTTACAAGAGCAAAAAACTTCTTGGGTTTCTTGGACGAAACAGAATTCAAACTATTTATTAACGATAATGTGCAAGAATCATTGAATCTAATTGAATATAAGGTTAATTCTATATTAGGAAAAAAACGTTCAAAGGAATTGACTTTTGCACATGTAAAAGAAACAATAAGCAAAAATGAAAGAATTGAAAAACCGAATTACAATAATGTGGTACAAGGTTTGCAAAGTCATAGTATTACTCAGCCAATCCGTAGGAATCTGAATGACATTGCAAGAAAAAAATTAACAAGATTTAACTTTTTTATAAAATGATACAGAAAATATATAAATTCAGCGCAAAATGGTGTGCGCCATGTAATCGCTTTGCTCCAATATTTGATTCTGTAATGAAGAAATATGATGGCAAGTTTGAAGTGTGCAAGGTTGATGTTGATAACTGCACAGATGAAGAAAGTGACATAATGAGGGAAAACAAGATTTTAAGCATCCCTACAACACTTATAATTGACGAAAATAACAATGTCGCTCAAAAACTTTTGGGTGCTTATTCAGAAAAGGATTTGACTGACATAATAGAAAAAGAAATGAACACATGATTATAGCATTTGCTGGAAGATGCAGAAGCGGTAAAACACAATTGGCTAACATCTGTGAGAAAAACGGATTTCAAAGACTGTATTTTGCACTTCCTTTAAAAAAACTAATTGGTAAACTTATTGATGGAACAATAGAAGATGTTGATAAATTAAAGAATGTTAAAAGTGAATATATTCTTGATGATGATAAAATAGAATTGGTTTCAAAAGAAACAAACATTCCTTTAAAAACTGTTGAAGAAAAATTGAAAAACCATATTTTCAACAATACTAGGGAAATGATGCAATACATAGGGACTGATTTGATTAGAGAATATAATCAAGATTGGCATGTTAATCGTGTGGCAGAAATGATTGATTCATCAAAGAATTATGTTTTTGATGATTTGCGTTTTCCTAACGAAAAGAAAATGCTTGAAATGATGGGTGCAATATGCTTTTATTTGGTAAGACCAAATCTTGAATATGTTTCCAACCACATTTCAGAAACAAGTTTAAGATGGCAAGATTTTGACAACATAATAATCAATGATAAAACATTGGATTATCTTATGTTCAATTGGGCAAATTTCATTGAAAATGGAATCGGCAAATCAATCATATCACGGTCACAATTATTAAATAAAATATATAATGACAAGGAAACAAATGATTCACTTATGAATAATGATGAACCTTTCAATATATTTGACAGCCTTTTCATTAACAAATACGAATTCACTTATGACCCTAAATTTTTCCTTTATGGGATAAAAAATGCTAGATTGGAGAATTTCAACAATTCATTGTTCAGAATATATTATGATAACGGAAATACAGAAATAGTAACAAATCCTCTTATGATTGAAGATTTGAAAAGGTTTTATAATTAAAAAAAATATGAAACAAATGAATATAAAAATATTAATAAGATTTCTAAAAGAAGAAAACTTATATAAAATTGTTATTGATGCTTTAAAATATTATATTCACAATATTAGATATGAAACATGTAATATTATGGAATTAATCAAAAAGATGACTTGTGACGGTTTATTTGTTAAAAGGTTGCTTGAATTTGTAGATGGTATTTTGTTTTTTCACAAGCCAAAAAAAAATTGTTACGAAAATATTGTAGATAATGTAGATTTTTATGTGAGAAAATGGGAAATATTTTTAATTAACTTTTGTTATTTGTAATTAACTTTTATTAACTAAAATTATTTGGATATATCAATTTTATATACTATTTTTGCACCATCAAATTCAAAAAAAATATAAACTATGGCTAAAAAAGAATATGACTTATATTGCTCCGACCCGTTTGGTCAGAACGATACTGCAACACAAATTTGCAACGATAAATTAGTCCCTTTATTGAAACAATTTGGTATTAGTAAACAAAGGGATGTTAAAAAAATTGTTGATATTGTCAGAGAAATTGCGCATGAAGCATATTCTTCTGGTGCAGAAAATGAAAGGTTTGACATATCAGAAGGTGATTATTAAAACTTTAAATAATACCATGAAAAAGAAAAGGAATCAAAATCTGAAATTCGCTGAATCAGCAAGGCGAAAGAATGAAATTGAACAATATGGCAAACTACTCAGTTTAAGACCATCTGTTGTTCATAACAGTAAAAAAACTTACAATAGACAGAAAAATAAAAAAGAGGCTTCCATTCTAATGGAAACCTCTTTTTTTATACAATATTCTATTTTTAAATTTTAATGACTTAAACCATTATGAGTTTCATCCCATTCATATTTTGTCATATTGTTCATAAACAAACTTCTTAAATCCATAACTGGACCTCTCCAAATAGCATTTAATGCTTCTCCTTCTGGACTATCCCAATTTTCTGTTTTTGCCAAACAATCTTCCATTATTGCAATTATGTCATGATATGCTTTTTTTACAACACTATAATCATCTTCATCCATTGAAACTTTACCTTTATATGTTCCTTTGTTGATACGATTAATAGCCATTTCATTATTTTCATTTTCTTTCAATGTTCTTTTTACACTGTTTTTGACAATTTTGTGAATATCATTTTCTGTCAATCTTATAACCTTTTTCATATTTTATGATGTATTTTTTAATAAATATGAATTACAATAAAAAAAAAATTAACTATTATTAACAAAAATAATTTGTCACATTCAAGAAAACTACTTATCTTTGCAGTATAAAAAATATAATGTTATGGAAATAGACATTCAAAAAAAAGTAATCCCTTTATTTAATAAAGACAAACTTGTTTTTTTATTAAATGGTGTTGAAATTGGTAGTATAATTGTTCAACACAGAAAAGATTATTATTTTAAAACTAAGCACAAACTACCATTTAATAAAAAATGTTGTTATCTTTATAATTTTGAAATTTTGAAATCATATCGAAATAAAGGTTATGGGCATCAAGTTTTACAATATATAAAAAAAGAATATTTGAATACTTGTGTTGTTCTAGATGTTCTTCCATCAAATAAAAATGCAATGCATCTATATGAAAGTGAAAATTTCAAATTATTCGAAAACGATTCATATTATCATGAAACAATGATATTCAAACCATAATTTTTTTGAAAAGTTTTAACAATTATTAACAAAAATAATTTGGAATATTCAAAAAAACTCCTTATCTTTGCATCGTAAAAATTAACAAAAACAATAAACAATAACAAAAATCATTTTTATATGAAAAAGTATGAGATTGTAGGCAAATTCACAAATGGTTTTGCAAGAGTTTCAAAACTTGATAAATTCGGTTTACGCCCATTATGGAATTTTATCAATGAACAAGGAAAACTCGTTTCAAAAGATTGGTTTGAATCGGTTAATTCCTTTGGAAGTGGTGGAGTGAAAGAGTTGGCAAAAGTTTATGTTTTTACCAAGTTGAATTTTATCAATCAAGATGGAAAGTTAGTTTCTTCTATTTGGTTTGATGATACTTTTATGACGCGCAGCCAACATTTCGTTGGTGTAATAATTTACAAAAAAGGTCATTCGAAATACAATTATATGGACAAAAACGGCAATCTCTTGATAAAGGAATGGGCTGATTATTGTAGCAATTTTACTAATGGTGTTGCTCATTTTGACATAGGCACAAACAAATATACTATTACTGAAAATGGTGAAATAAAATAAAAATATTAACTTTTTAAAAACAAACAAAAAAAATGAAGAACTTCAAATTCTATCTCATGACGCTATGCGTCACCGTCATTGCAGCACTGATGACCACCTCTTGTACAGTAGTTGATTCGGGTGAAATCGGCATCAAATTTCACAAGTGGTCATCTGACATTTTCGTATAAACAAATTTTGAATAATCATATGCGTCACCGTGTATTTTCTTGAAACGCTCAATAATTTCGTCTTGCAATAATGTATTCTTTACACCACCTCTTTCATGACCGCATTTTGGGCAACCTTTTCCGTCTCTTAAAAATTCATGTGGCGTTATATAAAATTCGCCATGCTTTGGGCATATAATGCAAACTTTTGTTTCGTGATGTACATAGTCAACTTTTGAATAATCATATAAATCACCGTATTTTTGTTTACACTTTTCTATAAAAACTTGCTGTCTTAATGATACCATTTTTTACTAATATATAAAAATATTTTTTAAAAACAAAATTTCAAACAAAAAAAATGACAATAGTAAACGTATTTTTTTACTATTGTCATTTTTATATGTTATCTCACATACAAGCCAAGTGGTTTTGCTTTTAAAATCTCCAATGTTTGCGTTGTCATATCATTCATGTTCTTCATCATATTCCAAGGAAGCATTCTTTCAAGTCTTTCCTTTAATTCTGTAAGAACACGTTCCTTCTCCGCCTTTCCTAAATCCAGTAACATGCTATAGTCTAATTGAAGTTCCGCGCTCGGAATCTTTACAACTCCGCTGTTAGTACCTCTCACAATACCCAAAGTTATCATTGCTTCTGCAACCAACAATTGACGGATTGTTTGTTGTGTTGGTTCATTCATCAATTCAAATTGCATTTTATTCAACGGTACTTGGTCTGGTGTTAACAATACATCGTCCTTGTTTTCGATAGCACAAGCAAGCATATCTTCCTCACTACCGTTTGTATCATAATAAGTGTACCACACAAAGCAATTGGCAAATCTGTTCCAACCCCAAGCATTGTCATCAGCAGCAAGACCACCCAACATATTTGGTGAGCCTGGTGTTGATAACAAATGTATAATATGTGTTCCATTTGGACCAGCAGTAACTTTATAAGCCAAATCACCTCTTAAAAGGGAATTCTTGTATTTCAAGTCAGCAGATAAAAGTGCTGTGTCATAAGCAGAACCGACAAAGAAACCCGTTATACCCATACCATTTGCCAAATTGCCAAACTGACCAAAACCACCCGCAATACCAGTGTCAAGTGTTCCAAGATTACCATACAAAGCAGCCTTTGTTGTTGATGGTGTTACATAAAGAACCTTGTTTATTTCTCGTCCAGCGGGAATTAGATAACATTGTTTACATCTTTCAACTTGAAAGAAATCCTTTTTAAGTTCGTATGGGCCTCGCTGTTGCAAGCCAACCTCTCTTGAAAACCAATAACTGAAATCCCTAGAAAAATCCATTGTTCTTTGTGTCAATGCGAATGCCAAATCTTGTGGATTTTGCAAAAATGAATTTTTCCCATATAAATTCAACCAATTTTGTTCTATTATCCACATCTGCACCTGCTGGGCATAATCGGCAGTACACAATTCAAGCAAATCACAGAGCATATCATCTGTCAACTGTATTTGTCTTATTGGTGCGCCAAGTTTTGTTCTTACCATTTTGAACAAGCCTCTTAATTCGTCTGTTATTAACATATTGATATATCTATTTATAATAAATATTTTTATATTGTTTTTCTTATGAACTTTTTAAGTTTTTTGAATGATGTATCGAAAAAATATTTCTTTATTGTTTCTGGATTAGAATATTTCGTTATTCTATTAGTATAGTTTCGAATTACAGAGCCAATTTGTTTCCAATCTATTGTTTCATCATAATAAACGTCATTCAATAGTTTCATCATCTTTTCTATCAAAGCATTGTGATAATTGTCATACATTGGTGCTTGATGTGCATTGAATTCAGAAGTGTCCCACAATCGATACATTATTTCTTCAATTTTCTTGTTTTCGATACCGCTATTATAAGGTTGTATTTCATGTGATTTAATTGTGTATTTTTTCATTTTGTTCAACATAAAATCCAAGGCATGAGTAAGTTCGTGCTGAAGAATTCCGTATATATTGTCAAATGTTACGTTTTCTCCAACTTCTATTTCAATGTCATTCATTTCATAATAATATGCTCCATAGAACTTGTTTAAAGGTCTATTTTTATCATACCACACCGATATATCTATTTTATATTTTTCATTTGATTCTTTATATGGAATACACAAATAATCTGTTATATAGAAATACATTTTTTCATTGCTTTGTTCACGTTCATATATTTCATAGTTTAATTTCTTCATTATTCTTTCAGCCGTTTCCCTACATTCTTTTTCATATCTTGAAGCAAAATAATTTTCTTTCAAAACACGTTGTATTTCTTCTTTTATAATATTATAAACCATTTCATTGCCATTTATAAAGATAAATATTCCTTAATTTTTATTTTGTTAAAATAAGTTAAAGTCATAAAAAAATTTGCATTTTTGATAAAAAACAACTATCTTTGCAAAAGAAAAATATAAAAAAAGTGTATTATGACAAAAAAAGAAATAAAAATATTTGTATGGTCTGTAATAATTTTAATTTCTTTGGAACTTATTATTATTATCTCATGTAGTAACAATAACAATTTTTACCCATCAATTGTTGCTTTTACAATAATGGATTTTATTCTAATTATTATTATTTTTTTATATGTAAGAGACCATTTATCAACAAACAATGTTTCATGGTTAAAGGCAAAATATTTTATTGTACCATATCAAGACAACTTTGAATATAATTTCAATGGCGAAGTAATTTCATATAATGAACATTACATTATTTGTAGAGAAATTCCATTCTTTTTCTGTACAAGTTATGTGCAATGCCATTCAAACGATTATATTTATATAGTCGAAAATGATTATGAAGCAACTAAATTTAAAACAAAATTGGAAGCAAGAAAAAAACTGAAAGACATTCTTGGAAATCCAAACAAATATAAAACATCAAAATGATAATTTACAATAAAAAAAAACACTAGTTATTTTTCAGTAACTAGTGTTTTTTATTTTCCATTATATGTTATTTACGCTCTAGAATTTTCGTTTAATTGTTGTATACCGCCATTAAAATATTTATGTATGTCTTTAACAACTTTTAATGGCATTGGTATGTCATATTCAAAACTATAAATAACGTCACCATTTTGACTATTTATAATATCAATGTAAAGACCATTTCTCATATTCACTCTTGCAATTTGTTGTATTACCGCATATTGTTGTTTTGTTGGTTCTTTTGTGAAACTTATTGTACCATTTTTAGAATCATATCGTATTGCTCCATGATTCATAAAATCGACAACATAACTGAATCTGTATTGCTTATCTAATGGAATATCAATATTATTGCTTTTATATATTCTTTCAATATTTCTATGGTCAATATCTCTTACATCATTAGAATCTGAAAATTTAAGCAAACCACCATTTGGTAATATAAAGCCTCCCAAACCCAATCTGTTTGTCAAACCATATTCATCAATTGCAAGTTGAAACAAGTCATTGTCTTCAAACAAGGTGTTTTCAATTTCTTCTCTTATTATTCTTGATATGCTTTCGTTCACACCATATATATTATCCAAGAAATCAAAAAGTTCTTCAGCATTTACGTTTGTGAATGTTTTATATTTTTCACAACCGTTATATATTACAGAAACTACCAAATCGTCATTTGCATAACATCTTGCAACTTTCACCAAAGTTCTTTTTTGCTCTATTGTAGGTTTTGTCCAAACATCAATAGAATCCATTAGAACTCTTATATTTCCTCTTTTGATAAAGTCAACAGTTCCTTTGATTCCAGGAATTTCACTACAATGGTTATGTTCTTGTTCCGTATATACAACAACGCCATTTGTCAAGATAAAGCCTCTACAACCCTTGTAATATTCACCGTTCGGCAATATTTTGACAGCAGCAGCATTTATTGAATTTGGGTCATTCACATCAACAGTTATCTTACTGTATAAAAGTTCATTTTTTTCAATTCTGCCTTGACCGTATTTAATGCAATCATTCAAAATATGTGCGGCAAGTGCTTCACCAAATTCTCCGAAACTATCTTCTATTTCGCTATATGACATTCTTGCAGAACCAAATTGGTGATAGGTTTCTGAATCATAAAAATTAATATCAAATTCAGAATAATCCATTATGAATGTTCTCTTGTTTTCTTCATTGTCCTCCAATTCATTGTCTTGTAAATATTCCATATATTCGTCTTCATCAAAATCCAAATAATATTCAAATTCCCCTATTTCTGAAATGTCTGGAATATTTCTGTTATACCATTCATTTAGTACCTTTTTAACTGCTTCTTTAATATGGAAATAAGTTGGCGTTGAATTTGGTTCACAGCCAATCATCTGTTCATCCTTTTCAGATTCATAATCCTTTATAATGTTCTTTTTTCTTTTCTTATTCATCTTCCAAATCTTGTTTTTTGAATATGTTAAATACTCTCATATTTGCTTCATCATTGCTCATTTCACATGGTGGTTTCATATCATATTTCCATTGATAATCAGACCAATTAGCATTTATTGAAAATATTTTCGGCTCATTAAGATATGATTTTATCATTTCTCCCTTAAAACCAATGGTTCTGAGTATTTGTATGAACTTTCCTAAATTCAACTTTCCATGTGCAAGTGATTGCAAGTATTTCTTGAATTTTTCTTCGTCATTTCCTCTTACTTTATAAATCCAAGTTGGCGGCAATTCATAACGTGTGTCATCCATTATTCTGTCAATTAAATAATATCTGTCCCTTAGATTATTCAAACCAAGTAGATACCAAACATCAGTTTCACTGTCATTTGTTATATCATAATGCTTGTAACCATAAAGTTCAAGACATTTGAATTTTTTGACCATTTCGCCATCTACTTTATTCCAATCAATATTTCCTTTATATGTTTTATTTTGAAATTGTCTAAATTCGTTGTTAAGTTCTCTTATATTATGATAACCATTCTTTATTAGCAAATCAGCAAACATTTGTAAAACCTTTTGACCAATTTCTGTTGGGTATTTTGATAAATCATGGCAATAATTAGTAACGTTAGATAATATATCCCACCAACAAATATTATTTAAATAATTTATTGTCTTATTAACATATTCATCAAAACCATATTTTCTAAGTGTTTTGGCTGTATATACAAATGTTTGTTTTATATCTTTGTCTTTATATTTTAATAATGCAAAGAATTTAGCGACATTTTCTGGTTGAAAACCATATTTCTTTTCGTAACGATAATCACCCATATTTTCATCACATAAATTCATATATTTTTCATTTATGCAATTGTCTGTTTGAAATGTAAAATCCTTTTTATTGTCATATATAAAAATAATTCCGCGTCCATATTCTTTATTATAGCCATATTTTAGCATTAGTTTATAAAAATCATTTTTAGGAAATTTGCTTTCATCAGAAATTTTTGTCATTAAAATATCAATTCTCCTAATGTATTTTATTACATCATTGATATAAGATTTGTTTGTGAACAATCTATCTTCTATTTCGTTAAAAACATGGCTATATATATCTTCAAGACTAGTGCTTTTTCTTATTTTATCATATAACGGTACTTTTTTATATGTTTCATCACCAAGTTTTACAAAATTTGGGCTTTTAGCAGTTGGATAACGGAAAAAAGGTAAAATTTTGGTAATCCTTTTAACAGTTTCGTTATTAGGAACTGTTTCACCATCTTTTAATGCTGTATATTCGAAAGCACCATTTTTAGCACCATCTTCAACACCGCTTGCTTTTCTTTGATAGTCCCATTTGTTGCCTATATTACTAGCACCCCAATAATTTACTGGCCCACCTTTGTACTTCTGATTCAACAAAGTACCATCAAATTCAATTCTCACACAATCTCCATAAGACATATGATAACCCCAACCTTCATATGGAGATTTGTTTCTTGTAAAAGAAATATAAAACAAATTCTTTGAATCCATATCATCAGCAGACCCCGCCAATATGCTTTGACAAAACATCTTGTTTGTTTTCAAAATGTTCACCAAAGCATCAACAGAAGTGAAATGATATACAATATCACTTAAACTTTCATTCAATGAATATCTATGTAATTCTTCCAATACAATATCTTTTATTTCTTTAAGCATATTTCTTTAACAATTCATCTAAATTTCTTACTTTATACAGTTTCAAAACATAATTAATGAATCTCAATACATTTGAAACATCATCAAATGTTATTTCTTTTGATGGTGTATAATTTGACATATATTCCCTTGTCAAAAACTTTACAAAATTTTGCCTATTACGTAAATCAGATTCAAGTTCAAATATTTTATTTGTTGCTTTATATGCTATATCATAAATCGCATCATCATCGATAAATTTATTCAAATTGAATTTATTTATGATTTCTCTTGCTTTTCTTTCTTTGTCATTATGCTTTAATAAATTGAATTTGTCTACATATAATGTAATGTAAGGAGACAAAATATCTTGAATATATTCAAAAAAATGGGTTACATCAATCTCGTTATTATCATTATGATATTTATATAACCTTTTATCGAAATTATCATTCTGCATATTGAAATCATCAACATTCTCATAAACATATACTGGTACACCAATTCTTTTACCCAAATGAATGCAGTCTGAATATGATAATGACATTCCCCTAACATCTAATATATCAATTCTTTTAATATATTTTGAAGCATTTTTTATGAACGGTTTGTTTGATTCTATTCTATCTTCCATTTCAAAATATCTGTTGTGCTTTTGATATTTCAAAACCTCTTGTGGTGTCGGTAGTGTTGTAAGATTAGGAAAATGTTTAATAAAATTATCATAACCAATATCGCTTCTTTTACCGCTATTTGCAATTCCCCAATAATCAAGAGGTCTTCCATTATATCCATCAGCCTTTAATTGATAACCGTCAAGTTCAATTCTTACTGAGAAAATTATTTTTGATTTTTGATTGTCATTGTCATATCCTTTTCCAGATTCAGTGTAAGCAAAACCAAGTTTACAGTTTTTGCTTCTTTGACAACACAAATAAAATAAGTTATGTTTTTTGACATATTCAGCATCAGCACCGCCTATTGCTGTTGCTAATGGTATTGTGTTGTATTTTAATATATTCATTACTTTTGGTATATTTGTGAAATGATACAGTTTATCACTAATACCCTCTTGTATTAGAAACAACTTGTCTTTCTGTTTTTCAGTAATATATATTTTCATATAAATTAGTCAATGTTAATGAGTAATTTTTCACGGATTGGCATAATCTGCAATCCGCTAGGATATGTAGTCACATCAGATTTTATATCATCACCAAATTCAATATTGAAAACACCTTCATATAAACCCTTTTCCTTTGTATCTCTTTGCTTCCAGTCATAACAAATCACATATTGCTCAGTACAGCCATTGTTTTCCCTTAATTTTATATAACAAGGCGCATTAAGAATCTTGACCAACCCAGTATTAAGATTGGTCATTGTAAATGTTATGTCTGCATTTTGAACACAATCATGGAATTTCCAGAAATCATGTCTTCCATCTTCAATCAACTCCATCCGTATGTGGGGTAATATGCTATTTTGTTTAATATAAAAAGTCATTTTGTAATTATTTTTTATATAAAATTCTGTTATTATTATAAATAATATATTTATATATAAATAGATATTATATGAGAAAAACCACGCAAGAAACATTTGAAAAACGTTGTGTTGAAAAATATGGTGATAGATTTACTTTTGATAAAACAATATACATAAACAATCGAACTAAAGTTATTTTATTTGATACATATACAAATGAATATATTGAAGCGTTACCGCAAGATGTTTATAATGGTAAAATTAGAACTAAAAATAAAAAATTTACAACCAAAAATTTTATAAAATGGTCTAAAGAAATTTTTGGTGATAATTTTACATATGATAAAAGTATATGTAATAATTCTACAGATAAAGTAATAATTACTTGTAAAAAACATGGTGATTTTGAAAAAATTGCCTATTCGCACATTAATCAAAAGCAAGGTTGTCCAAAATGTTCTGATAATTTTAGAACAAAAAATATGATAATTTCAGAAGCAGTTAAAATATTTGGTGATTTATATGATTATAGTTTAGTTAAAGACTCTTCACCAAATGATAAAATTCAAATTATTTGTAAAGAACACGGAATTTTTACAAAAACACCTTATGAACACATAGTATTGCAAAAGGGTTGTCCATTTTGTGTTCGTGAAAATCATAAAAAAAAATTGAATGAATTTATAGTAGATTCAAATCTTAAAAATAGACATTTAGAAATTATTGACGATTATAAATCAATGGGTGAAAAAATTATGTTTAAGTGCTTAATTTGTGGTTATAAATGGATGGCAGCACCATCAAAAATACAATGTGGAAATGGTTGTCCAAAATGTAATAAAAAAGTTAAGCCAACAACAAATGAATTAATTGAAAGATTTGATAAAATTCACGGCAATAAATATATTTATGATGCTAATAATATCGAAAGCACAATTTATACTAGCAATTATAAAATTAATATAAAGTGTCCTATCCACGGGAATTTTAATCAATCATATTATCTTCATTTAAATGGTTGCGGATGTCCCACATGTTCAGAAAGTAAATTAGAACGAGAAATGAGATTAACGCTAGAAGAAAATAAGATTGAATATAAAACTCAGCATGTTATAAATGGTTTAAAAAATGTTTTACCGTTAAAATTTGATTTTTTTATTCCTCAAAAAAATATTGCAATAGAATGTCAAGGAAAATTCCATTTTGAAATTATCAATGGTTTGGGTGGTAAACAAGGATTTGATTCGCAACATAAAAATGATATTATAAAACAACAATTTTGTAAAGACAACAATATTCAACTTTTATATTTCACAAAAGAAAAACAAGATACTTTTTTAGGTGATAAATGTTTTCATAATGTAAATGATATAATAGATATTTTAAAACAATAAAAATGTAAGTGATATTATTATTGCTATATTAAATCCAAACAAAAACTGTCATTTTTTATTTTTGTTTTATATTTATTATAAAAGTTTGAAAACATGGGTAAAATTATTAGATTAACTGAAAATGATTTACATAGAATTATTAAAAATAGTGTAAATAGTGTGTTGAAAGAAATGAATGTAAATGGGGTTTCTGTTCATGGAAATAACGGTAGAGATTGGAATGTAATGCGAAATGTTAGACAAAAAGTTGCCGCTAATCAAGATGACACAACAATGAGTGGCAGATATAATAAATTTCGTAATATTAAACAAATGAATAGAAACGCTAAAAATATGGGAGATTTTGGCTATCAAGGTGGTTTTGATGGAAGCCATGAAGATTCTGATAAAATTTTAGGATTGAATAAATAATTAATTGTTTATAATATGAAAAAAACTATAAGATTAACTGAAAATGATTTGCATAACTTAATCAGAAAATCAGTAACAAAAATATTGAAAGAAGCATATGGTTTTGCACCAGATGGCAGACAAATAAATCAGCAAAAAGCCATACAAGCAGCAAATGCGCAAACAAGTTGGAAAGCATATATGGATAGAGCAAAGTTTCAAAATCCGAAGATGGTAGATAAGGCTCAACAACAGTTCAAGAACCAATATATGGATGGTCAAAATGGATATGTTAACAATCAAGTAAATCAAGATGTTAACTCATCATATTATGGTCGAGTAACACCATATTTAGGTAGTACAAGGTATTATCAAGATTCAACAAGTAATCCATCAAATAATGTTGCTCAAATGTATGATAAGAACATCAATTATGACCCAAAGGTTTATAGTACAAAGAATATGAATAATATGACTAATGATGATAATTATAATACATTTAAGAAAATGACAACTGATGTACATGATTATTACACCAATAATTATGCAAATCGTATGCGGCAAAAAAGACAACAACTTGGAAATAAAGGAATATATGAATCAAACAATAAAATAAGACACTAGTTTTTATTAACTAGTGTCTTATTTTATTTATCCGCATATATATGCTATTGCTTTTCTAACGGCATTTTCAAGTTCGTTCAAACTTATGTTAAATGTTGTTGAACCTCCAAGAGGGCATCCATAACCAAACAGATAATCTATTGCATCTTTACGTATTGATATATTTCCACAATATGAATTGTCATCATATCTTATAATCAAGTTATTACTTGGCTTAGTAGACCCATTTTCATAATTGAACTTTCCTTTTTCAATATTAGCCTTAAATCCTTGTGGCAAATTCATTCTTACAATTTCAAGGGTTTTATTCATAATTTCTTCATTGCTTGGTGCTTGTCCAAATTCTTCTTTTTGTTTCAATGCAATATCAATGTATTTTTTCATTGTTTCAACTGTTAATCTAAACATATTTTCTGACATTACTTTTGGGCTTCCGTAATCAACATTTGAAAATTTGTATGTTTTATCATCCCTATAATTCTTATCATGTATTTCAACAATAATAACGCCTTCTGGTCTTGAATATTGATATGCATACCAAATAGATACCACCTCATAATTTGGTGTTTTTATTATCCCGTTTTCCAAAAATCTATGCGTTAATTCTTCAAGCATACTACTTTCGATTTCATTGCTTGCAAAAGATTTTGAAACAAAATTCTTGAAACCAACCTCATCAGCAAGTTCCAATAAGTCAACAACATTTCTGTTGTTGTTTTGTATTTCTTCTTTAATTATTTGCTTTATCCTATTGTTTGATATTTTCATAATGCCATTATTTAATTTTAATATAAATATTTTAATTTGTGCAAATATAGTAACAATAATTGATTCAAACAAATCATTTATGTTAAAAAAATTAAAAATGGAAAATATTTATTATAAATATTTATAGTGTTTTATGAAAATAATTATAACAGAATCAGCAAAAGAAAGATTGTTCAACGAAGCCACTTCAATTGACAAGAAAAGGGGTGTTGCTGCAAGAACATTTCTCAAAGCATTGAAAAATGCACTGAAAAACGGAACATATGATTATGATGAAAATACAAGCAAAATAACATTTGACAACTATGAATATAAAAGAAACAATGAATATGCTTATATTTTGCCAGATGATTATATGAGTTCAGATGATGAAAAAACACCAATTGATTTGCATTTTACAAAGAACACAGTCAACAAATATCTAGATGACGAACTTGGAGATTACAACAACTTTAATGAAGAAATATAAGAAATGAAACAAATTATTATCAACGAAGACAAACTTTTCCTTCTTAACGAAGAATTACAGATGAATGATGATTTGAACGGTCAGATTGAAATGATTGTTTCAGTTGCTTATGATGCCATTGTTTCATTAAGAGAGGGTTTTGAAAAATATAAGATATTGGCTCAAAAACATAAAGACATATTCGGAAACACAATAAAGGTTGATTTATTGAATTTGTTGTTGCGAAATTGGGAAAATGTACACGAAGCAGAACCAGTTTATAGGGCTTTGTCAAAAGGAATAAATCAAAATGACGAATATGTTAAAAACTTAATTAGAGATTTTGTGAAAGATGTTGGTAAAATGGAACATCCATTATCCCCATATGTAACGAATTGGGAACCAGCAAAAAGTCACATTGAAAATTTCAAGGCTGTTTTGGCTTGTAAAATAACAAGAATGGAAGTTGAAGGAAACGAACATTCAACAATGACTTCAAAGACACAAAATGTTGGAAGAAGCAAGGGTGGTGTAATAAATTTAACGGGTGATGAAAACAATCAAGTAAAAAACAGATACTATGATTTGCTTGGCTATCAAGTTTCTATTTATTACATATTCAATTCAAAAATCCCACCATTCAATGAGCAAAACTATCTTTTCAACAAGCACATTAAGATTTATGTAAACAATCAAACACCAACAAAGTCATTGAAAACATTTATAACTGATAAGATATATCAAACATTATCCATATTGAATGATGTAAAGGAAAACAATTTTGACGCAAAGCAACAAAACATTGAATCTACTTTGCCAGTTTATATAAAATATCTTATTACAAATTTATGGAACAAATCATTTCTTGATGCAAATGCATCATTGGCGAACAATACAAGATTGGATTCATCTTGGGATGCAGCGGTCAAAATTATCGAATGTATGAATGAAGCAAAAAATGACAATAATGAAGAAACTTGGCTTAAAGTAGGTACACAATTGTCATTTGAAGAAACTGATGCTGAATCAATTAAAAATCATTTTTTGAATGAAACGCAAATCAAATACAATGAACTGTTTAATAAAATAAAGGAATTTCTTCCAAATACAGTTAAAAAACAAGAACAAAACGAAAGACTTGTTCAATATAACGAAGAACCAATTTATGTTGATACTCAATATGGTCAAATGAGAATCGTGATGAAAAACAGAAACAACAGATGTGTTGCTTCAATATGGATGCTTAAACCTAATTCAGATGAAATGATTCTAAAATATGGTAGAGCATATGATTCAAAGAAACTTGTTTCACAATTCAAGGATTGCGTAAGTGCATTTGATTACATAAAAGGCGAAACAATAAAAACAATAATTCCAAAATGGGTTTCAGAAGGATTCCAACCAATAACAGACAAATCATTTGAGGAATGTCAAAGAATACAAAAGGCAAAAAATGGAATATTGGAAAACTTGAGAAATTATTATCTTAAAAAAAAAGTTATGATTAAAGAAAAACAAGAAGTTTTGAGACCGTTGCAAAGATTGTCACAACAACAAAAAAACCACAACAATGATTATTATACAAGAATGAACATTGTTGAAATGTACCTTAATCCATATATAAAATATTTTAAAGGAAAAGTAATATATTGTCCTTGTGATTATTATAAAACAAGCAATTTTGTAAAATATTTCACTGATAATTATCATAATTTTGGACTTAAAGGACTTTATGCAACAAATTATGCAATTGGCAATATGGTAGCAAATGAATATTATTATGATGGTGAAAAAACATATACAAAGGAATTGGCTGATGATGGTAGTTGTATTTCTGAATTAAGAAATGAATTATATGACAAATGTGACGTTATTGTTACAAATCCACCATTTACACTTGATGTTTTCAATCCATTTTTTCAAAAACTGATTGAAATGCATAAAAAAGGTAAAGATTTCCTTGTATTTGGTGGAATAACATCAGCATATAAAATGCCTTTCAAATATCTTCAAAACGAAGATGTTTATTTAAGTGTCATGCCAACAACAAAATATCCTTTTGATTTGCAAGATGGTTCTGTAATTGATGTCGGTTTCTTATGTTATCAAACATTTGAAAAACCAAAACCAAGATTAATACCAAAAGGTAAATTTGACAATTTGAAACACTTGACATATGATAATTACGATGCAATAAACGTTGATAAATTTGAAGATATACCAGTTGGTTATGAAGGCAATATAGGGATGCCACCAACTTGCATTGGTCATGCTGTGGCAAATGGATATAAAATAATTGATGACTTAAAAAAACCAATCATCAATGGTGTAAACAAATTTGAAAGAATTATCATTCGTAAAAAAACAGAAGAAGAATTGAATAATGAAATATAAAATATTGTTATGAAAAAAAATGTTTTAATTACTAGAGTTTGCGGGCTATTAGGTAGCAGATTGTCTGATTATATTATAGAAAACAAAAAGGATTATCAAGTAATCGGTGTAGACAATTTATTTGGAGGTTATATTGAAAATATTTCAAAAGATGTTATTTTTTATAAAAGGGATTTGGCTTTTGATTCTATTGAAGACATTTTTGAAAAATATAAAATTGATTATGTTTTTCATTTTGCTGCATATGCGGCAGAAGGCTTATCTCCATTTATGAGAAAATTCAATTGGAGTAATAATTGTGTTTCAACCGCAAATATAATAAATTGTTGCATAAAATACAAAGTTAAACGTCTTGTTTATACATCTTCAATGTCAGTGTATGGTCATGGTGATTTGAACCAAAACAGATTTGATGAAAAAGACCAACCAAAACCAATTGACCCATACGGTATTTCAAAATATGCTTGTGAAATGGATATTCAAGTTGCTGGCGTTCAACATGGGCTTGATTGGTGCATAATAAGACCACATAATATATATGGTAGGAAACAAAACATTTGGGACAAATACAGAAATGTGCTAGGCATATGGATGTATCAGATATTACATAATCAGCCAATGTTGATTTATGGTGACGGTAATCAAACAAGAGCATTTACTTGTGTTGATGACAATCTAGAACCATTGTGGAAAGCGGCAACACTTGAAAGTGCTTCGAAACAAATCATAAATTTGGGTGGAATAACACCATACACAATTAACGAGGCTGCAAAAACTTTATCTGAAATATCTGATTATCACAACATTGTTCACAAAGAGCAACGTCATGAAGTTAAATGGGCTGTACCAACATACCAAAAATCAATTGATATTCTTGATTTCAAAGACAACACAACATTAAAAAATGGTCTTGAAGATATGTGGAAATGGGCAAAAGAACAAAAAGACAGACCCCAATACAAATGGAATGAATATGAAATAACAGATGGTATATATAGTTATTGGAAATGAATGAGAATGTTGATATAATAATTTGTACACACAAAGATTTTACGCCAATAGTAACAAACAAAATTTATAAAATTGGTGATTCTAGACAATTAAAAAAGAATTTCAAAATATGCGGAATATTAGATGATATTGAATTATCAGAATTCTATATGTTTTTGTATATATATGAGCATTTCATAATTAAGGATTATATTGGTTTTTGCCATTATAGACGTTATTTTGAATTTATTGATGATGTCCCCAATATGGATGAGTTGTTCAAAGAATATGATGCTGTTGCTAGAACCCCGATTAATTTTGAAATGACAATAAAAGAGCAATATGCTAGTTGTCACAATATTGAAGATTTGTTTTTATTGGGTGATATAATAAAAGATTTATATCCAAATTATTATAACGCTTATATTGATTTTTTAAATGGTCACTTATTAATACCTTGCAATATGTTTATTATGAAAAAAGAAGATTTCCTAAAATATATGGCAATGCTTAAAGAATTGATGAAAGAATATTTTTGGCGTTGGGGTATCAATTGTGAACAAAAAATAACTGAAAACAAGGAAAAATATTTAAAGACAAAATATCCAAGTGATACAATAGATTATCAAAAAAGAATATTTAGTTTCATATTTGAACGTTTTACAAGTTTTTATATTTTATCCACATTTAAGAAAATAAAATTTTATGATGTAAAAATTACAGAAAATAAATATAATGTAAAGGGTGAAGGACTTATTTAGAAATAAAAATGAGGGAAATTTGATGTTTCTCTCATTTTTATTTTTTTTTAACATTTATTTTTTGTTTTTCACATAAAAAAGTATTATCTTTGCAGTAGAAAAATTAAATACATAAAATAATATGAAAAAATACGATTATGTAAAAATTATTGAGAAAGACAAACCATCAAACTTTGTTTATGGTGTTTGGTTTGAAAACGAAGAGCGTCCATATCGAGGATGCATGTGGATGTCAAATAATTTTTGGTCACCAAATACCGACAAATTCTTTTCGCCACGATGGAATTCTTATTATTCTGTTCAAATTGTAGGTAAATCAGAAATTATTGATTTCAAAAAGAAACAAATAGAAAGTATGTTGGAACATTATAAACAGAAAATAGATGAATTAAATGAAATAAAATTAAATTTGGCGTTAGAAAAGCCAACAATGCTAATTTATAATTTTCCATCTTTATGATTACATTACAAGGAAAATATTGTAAAGACTGCCTCATCCTTACTGATGATATTGAAGAAGAAGCACTTAATACAATTCGTCAGATTTTGGATTGCAAGGCATTTGAGAATTCAAAAATCAGAATAATGCCCGATGTTCACCAAGGAAAGGGTATTGTAATAGGCTTCACCGCACCAATTGGAAATTATATTTGTCCATCACACGTTGGTGTTGATATTGGTTGTATGATTGATACATACATTACTGATACAGACGTGAATGAAGAAGAATTCGCACTGATTGAGCATAGAATCAGAAAAGAGATACCTTTTGGTTTCGAAATATACAATCAGACGCAAATTGATTATAAGCATTTCTACAAGTTCATGAACAATGGGTTGAACAGAATGCGCTCATTATGGTCAGAAATGATTGATTCTTGTGCTTATTGTGGTGAAGAAGGGATTTCTGACTTGTGTCATAGAATTGGAATGGATGAAGGTAAATTCTATAAAAGCCTTGGCACAGTTGGTGGTGGAAACCATTTCATTGAAATTGGCAAGACCCCCGAAGGAAAATATGCTTTCACAATCCATTGTGGCTCTAGAAACTTAGGCACAAAAGTTTGCCAATATTGGGAAAAGATGTCAATGAAAGGGTTTTCAAAAAAGGAAATAAAGGAAATGACAGCCCATTTCAAGGAACTTTGGTTGCTTAAAAACAAACCAATGAAAGAATTTAAAGAAGCCCTTAATGCACATCTTGAAGAACAAAAATCCAAACGAATCAACGGTTTTCTTGAAGGTGAAAATATGGTTGGTTATATTACAGATATGGCAATTGCACAATTGTATTCTGAATACAACCATTATGTAATTTCCAAAAAGATTGAAAACATATTGAATAAAATCAATGGTGCAAAAGTTGTTTCAAGAATTGCTTCTGTACATAATTACATTGATTTTCAAGACCATATCATTCGAAAAGGTGCAATTCGTTCATATGAAGGTGAGTTGATGGTTATTCCATTCAATATGCGTGACGGAATTGCAATTTGTGTCGGTAAATCCAATGAAAACACAAATTGTTCAGCACCACACGGAAGCGGTCGCAAAAAGTCAAGAAGCGAAGCCAAGAAAACATTATCATTGGAAACATTTGTTTCTCAAATGAAAAATGTTTATTCCACTTCTGTTTGCAAGGCAACATTGGATGAAGCACCAGATGCATATAAACCAACTGAAGAAATACTTGAGTTGATTAAAGACACTTGTGACGTATTATATTTAATACCACCAGTTATTAATTTGAAAGCAACTGATGAAGGTGATTAATAAAAAAAAGACACTAGTTTTATTCTAGTGTCTTTTTTTGTTTTTATAATTCTAATGTAAGTTGGTTTATCTCATTATTCACTCTTTCCACTGATTTGTGATAATATTCCTCATTTAATTCAAATCCAATAAAGTTTCTTTTTTCTCTCAAGCAAGCAATGGCAGTTGTTCCACTTCCCATACAATTATCAAGTACCGTTTCACCTTCATCAGTATATGTTCTAATCAAATATCTAATCAAATCAATTGGTTTCTGTGTCGGGTGAAACTGTCCCTCAGAACAATGAATTGCCTTAATCTTAATTATAGACCTTGGGAATTTCTTGTCCTCATAAGTTGGATTTATTCTATTAACCTTACCATAGCATCTGTTTGTTTCCTTATGGTCTCCATGACCTTGTGCATGATTTGGCTCTCTACCATTCAAATCTTCCATTTGTGGATGATATGTTGGCAATTTCTTGTAAAACACACAAATATCTTCGTGGTATCTCAAAGGCATTCTGTTCGCATTTAAAAATCCAGTTGCGCGGCATTTATCCCATATGAGATTATATTTCCATAATTTCTTGTTGCTTGTCATTAATTCAGCAGTGAACATACCACTACCAAACAAAACAATAGCCCCATTATCCTTAATGATTCTTTCATATTCTTTCCAGAGTTCATCAAATGGAATTGGGCAATCCCATTTTGCGTGTTTATTCCCCTTATTCAAAACACCATAAGGCAAGTCACAGATAATGCAATCAATGCTCTTATCTTCAATGTCTTTCATTCCGATAAGACAATCTTCATTATATATCTTGTTTATTTCTTTCATATTTAAAATATAAAATGTCATATTTTAATTTCAAGAAATATTTATAAATAAATGTTTAAATTTTATGTTATACTTAAAACACTTTAAAACTGATTCAACTAGAATTGAATATGAGGCAACCGCAACAACAAAACATGTTTCATATTCAATAGAATCTGATGCTGCTTATATAAAAGCACATAAACCATATTTGACTTTTGCAATATTAAGTGATGGTATCATATCTTTTAGTGGCTACACAGATGATGGCGATATTAATAATGAAATACAATATTCATTTGATGGTGGTAACACTTGGTCAGAACCTTCACGAATCCTAACAATAGATGTTCATCAAGGGGATGAAATAAAATGGAAAGGTAGAATGAAACCGAAAGAAAGTGGTTATAATTCAAGTAGTGGCATTGGTAAATTTAGTGGAAGCACTGCTCAATTCAATGTGAAATATGATATTATGTCATTATTATATGGCGATGATTTTGAAACTGAAACAGAATTAGTAGACACTTGTACATTTGCTAATTTATTTTCATATACCAATGTTGTTAATGCTAACCAATTAAATTTAAAATCAAACAACTTAACAGACTATTGTTATACCAATATGTTTAGATATTGTTCTGATTTGGTTGAAATGCCATATTTATTGGCAAAAAATTTGGCTCAATATTGCTATTTTCAAATGTTTCAAAATTGTATTAATTTAACAAAAACATCAGCGTTGATTGCACAAGAAATGAAAACTAGTTGCTATCATAGAATGTTTGGCAATTGCACAAAGTTGGCTAAAGCACCAGCATTATTAGCAACAATAATGGCAAACCATTGTTATGAAGCAATGTTTCAAAGATGTGAATCATTGGTAACACCACCAAACTTAGATTCAACACATTTGGCTAATGGTTGCTATGATAGTATGTTCCAAGGTTGCATATCCTTAACAAAAGCACCAGAATTACCTGCCACATCATTATCTGGTAATAGCGGCATTAGTAGTGCATATACACATATGTTTCAAGAATGTGTTTTATTAACTGAAGCACCGAGATTACCAATAAAAAATATTAATTATGCACATTCATATGATTATATGTTTAATGGCTGTACAAACATTAATTATATTTATGCCTTGTTTACAACAATACCAGATGATAATAGAAGTATAACCACAAAATGGGTGGAAAATGTTGCTTCAACTGGTATTTTTGTACAAAATATAAATGCTACTTGGGGAATTAGTGGCTCTACTTATGCAAGAAATAGCGGTTTGCCAAGCGGGTGGACAGTAATTTATTATGATACCGCATTAGATAAATATTATACAGATAAACAACGTTCACAAGAATGTGATGACCACGGAAACCCAATAAATTAACAATAAAAAAAGACAATGATATACAATTTGGCACCAGTTAGGTAAATATTTTACCGACTGATGCCAATTTTTTATTTTAAACAAATATTTATAGATAAATAATGTGAATAGTCTGAGTAAAATCTGATTTTACTCAGACTATTTTTTTTATAATTGAATTAAAATCAATAAATTATATGGTATATATTAAGTTATTTAATACGGAACAAGATAGACAAGCGTGTACAGACAAATATGAATATCTGTCATATACAGTAGAAACTGATGAGGTGAATATACATCCAGAAGAACCGCCATTTTTCTGCAAATTAACATTGAATAATGGTGATGTGGTTGAAATTGAAGGAAGCGGAGAATTGACATCTGCTATGACAAATTCATATAAAACAACAACTGTTAGTGCTAAAATTGGTGATTTGTGTACTAGTATTGGTTATAATGCTTTCCATTGGTGGGAGGGATTAACAAGCATAACAATATCTAATAACGTTACAAGTATTGGTAATTGGGCTTTAGATTATACGCCATTATCAAGTATAGTCATACCAGATAGTGTTACAAGTATTGGTGAGACTGCTTTCTCTAATTGTAGTAGATTAACAAGTGTAACAATAGGAAATGGTGTTACAAGTATTAGTAATTATGCTTTCTATGGATGTTCTTCCTTATCAAGCATAACCATACCAAATGGTGTTACAAGCATTGGTGATACTAGTTTCATGGATTGTTATTCCTTATCAAGCATAACCATACCAAATAGTGTTACAGGTATTAGTGATAATGCTTTTGATAGTTGTATGTCATTGACAAGTGTTACAATAGGAAATAGTGTTACAAGTATTGGTAATTGGGCTTTTAAAAATTGTTCATCATTATCAACCATAACATCGTTAGCCACAACAGCACCAACAATAGGTGTTAGTACATTTCGAAATGTAAACAACAATGGCACATTATATGTTCCAAGTGGCAGCAGTGGATATGACGTGTGGATGGGAACTGGAAACTATTATTTAGGAAAATATAATTGGACAAAAGTAGAGCAATAATAAACACAATAAAAGCCAAATACAAGCAATATACTGCAAGTATTTGGCTTTATTTGTATAATTATTCAAATTTATTTTTGCTGAACTGCTTTCCATTCGTCATAATCGGGTGTTGGAAAATCATCCGCATCTATATCAATAATTACTGCCTTTATGCTTGTGCCGTTATTTATCATTACTTTTAAAAGTCTGTGGCATCCATCCACAATCTGATAGTCTTGCGTAATAATAATCGGATAATTTAAATCCACTGATAAAATTGTTTTTATTTCCTTTGCCGCATCTGCAACAGTTTGCGCATTCCACCCACCGAAATTTGCATTAGATAATTGTGCAACATCTACATCTATAACTTTCTTATCTTCTACATATTTCCATAGTGTTTCATTATTCCAAAATTTACCCGCTTTATAATATCCCATATTTTCAGTTATTAAATGTTTATTATGATTACAAATATATAAAAAAATAAAAAAAAAACAAAATATTAATCGTTAATTATTGTTAATAATGGCATCAGTAAATTTTTTTAAATCCAACTAATGCCATTTTTTTAAATTTTGTATAAAAACAATTGCAGTGTCAACTAGTATATAGTTTCATTTTTTTTTTATTCAATATAAATAAAACCTTGTCGGTTAAAAGTGTCAATTGGGTTATCAATATCTGTTTTTGCCCCAAGAATCATAACATAATCTTTCAACTCAGTTTTATTTTTAAGCAATTGATTAATTTCCACAAAAATCTTAATTTGTATCGTAGTCACATCATCTTGCGATGGGGATATACCCAACACTGTTTCAGCCTCAATACTATTGGAAATAAACATAGAAGATGCTAATGCTTTTAATTGATACTTTTGGCAAAAGGATGATGCATAACACCAAATGCAAATAACATTTTTAGCCTTTATAAGATTTACATTATTTGGATGCAAAATATATTCATCAAAAGTTAAAGATGGAAAATACAAGCCATATGCCGAGCCATGACCAACAAATATCAATGTATCTGTTTCGTTTGCAATCGCATCATCTACAATTTGTTCCCAATCCGTCATAGATGGGGTTATTTCAATTACTTTACAATCCATACCATCCCAAATGTAATGGTTGAATTTGTTATCAACATCACCCCATTTCGCATTAATTATCGTCATATCCTTATTTTTTTTTTATTTGCAAATATAAGCATAATATTTAAATTATACAAATTATTTTAGTTAAAAATTATTAAAAAACTTGTTTTTCAAAATTTTTTTTTATATATTTACAAAAAAAAATGAAATTTAATATAAATGTAGAGCAAGCGAAAAAACTAATTAGTCTTGGCATCGACTTGAAAACGTCAGATATGTATTGGGACACAAATTATGACAAAATAATTGATTTTCCAATACATGATTGGAACGATGACGTTGATTATGAGAATATGATTAAAAATGGACTTATTCCATCATGGTCATTGTCAGCATTGCTTGACCTTTTGCAAAATTATACGCTAACAACAGTAATACCATTTTGGGATAAAGATAAAAAAATTGATTCCAAAGATGGCAGTGTTGATAATTATGATGATAAATATACTATCGATTTAACAGTTTTTGCAGAAAATAAGAATATAATGAAATATGGTAAAACACCACTTGATGCTGCATATAAGGCGGTATGTTGGCTTTTAGAACATGGATATAAATTACCATTAAAAAAAATAGATTAAAATTATGAAAGTATTATTATTACCAGATATACACGGAAGAAAATTTTGGGAAAAACCTTGTCAGAACATTTACCAATATGACAAGGTTATTTTCATTGGAGATTATGTTGACCCATATGATTTTGAACATATTACAGTTGAACAAGCAATTGAAAATATGAAAAAAATCATTGAGTTAAAGAAAAATAATCCCGATAAAGTTATTCTTCTTTTGGGAAATCACTGTATGCCATATTTCTCAGAAGAATATTATCGTTTGAATCCATATCATTCAAGACACTCAAAAAAGCATCACAATGAAATACATAAACTATATAATGACAATAGGGATTTGTTTCAATTGGCTTATGTAATTGATGATATATTGTTTACTCACGCTGGAGTTACGTTCACTTGGTTTGACAATGAACTTGAAACTAAAAACTTGAATCTACAAGAAATCGCAGATGAAATAAATACATTATTGGATTCATCCAAAGGTTTGAAAAAACTGTTTAAAATTTCTTATCATAGGGGTGGCTATGACCAATACAGTTCTTGCATTTGGGCTGATGTAAATGAAATGCAATCTGAATACAAGGAACAAGATTTTGCTAACATAAAGCAAATATTCGGTCATACATTACAAGCATATTACGGAAAGAATTATGAAATACTCTACGGAAATGCCGTTGAATTCGACAATTGCAAAATGATTGACAATTGCAAACCATATGAATTGGACACAGAAACATTCACAATAAAAGAAATTTAAGTTTTTTTAACAAGAAAAATTTTGTTGGTTTATGTAATTTGTGTATCTTTGTACCACAAATCTAAAAACTTAAAAATTTCAAACAATATGTATCTGCTTAAACAAATTATCGCACTACCAATTGCATTTGTCATTTCAATACTCTTAATTGTGATGCAAGAATTTAAAATTGACAAAGCACGAAAAAAGGTATCAAATTTCGGTTGCAAACTTTTAGAATGGTCTATGCTGTAGTTATAAAATAAAATTACAAAGAAATATAAAAAAATGAACCAAATATTGGGTTCATTTTTTTTTTAACTATTAATGTAATCACCATATATCTTATAAGCATAATTCAAGACACCTTTCAAAGCATTAGCCATTTCTGTTTGTGATATGTGCTTGCTTTTCAAAGACATAGGGTAATCAATTTTTGAACATTTCCTTACAAACCTACGTGTTTCAATGTCCGTTGAATAATCACCCAATAATTTAATTGGAATCTCTCTCAATGAATTGATGTATTTTTCCCAATTGTATTTCAAGTGACAATAATGCCAATCACTACATTTAAAATATAACAACTTTTCAATTTCCCTATATAATTCTTGTATCTTGTCAATACCATTGCCATTGTCAGTAATTTCCTTTAATACGCTCTTGACAACTGAATCTATAACCATTTCCAAAATCAAACCATTTTTCATAATTGAACATATAATATATAATAAATATCCCGTACACCAAAAAAGTGTACGGGATATTGATTCAACCAACAACAATTGTTTTAGTGATTTTCTTGATAAATGATATGGAATTTGGTATCAGTTGAGTAAAATAATTACTGACTGATGCCAATTTTCTTTATGTTTTAGATATTTATAGATAAATAATGTGAATAGTCTGAGTAAAATCAGATTTTACTCAGACTATTTTTTTTTAAAAAATCTATAAATATATGTTATATCTAAAATTATTTCAAAATGAACAAGAAAGACAAGCGTGTACAGACAAATACGAATATGTGTCATACACAATTGAAAGTGATAAGGTGAATATACACCCAGAAACATTTTTCTGCAAATTAACACTCAATAATGGTGAAGTTGTAGAAATAGAAGGAAGTGGAGAATTGACATCAGCAATGACAAGTCAATATTCTGCAACAACAGTTAGTGCTGAAATAGGTAATTTATGTACAAGTATTGCTGATGGTACTTTCTACGAATGTGCTAGTTTATCAAGCATAACCATAGGAAATAGTGTTACAAGTATTGGTGATAGTGCTTTTCAATCTTGTACATCATTAACAAGTATCACCATACCAGATAGTGTTAATAGTATTGGCATTAGTGCTTTCACTAATTGTGGTGGATTAACAAGAGTAACAATAGGAAATGGTGTTACAAGTATTGGTACAAATGCTTTTACTCATTGTAGTGGATTAACAAGCGTAACAATAGGTAGTAGTGTTACAAGTATTGGTGATGGTGCTTTCTCTGGTTGTACATCATTAACAAATATAACATCATTGGCAATAACAGCACCAACAATATACAGTAAAACATTCCGAAGTGTAAAATCCAATGGTACATTACATGTTCCGAGTGGCAGCACTGGTTATGACATTTGGGTGCAGTATGCAAACTATTTTTTAGGTCTATATAAATGGACAAAAGTAGAGCAATAACAAAATACAATAAAGCCAAATACAAGCAATAATATGCAAAGTATTTGGCTTTATTTTTATGATTTTTTAACATTTTTTATTTGGTTATTATTGAAAAAATTGCTATATTTGCAGTATAAAAAAATATATTGTAATGGTAAACAACATGAATTTTGTAAATGTGAAATTATCATATCGTTTTTAATTAATTTGATTATTAACATTTAATATAATATATATGACAACTAGTGTTTATTTTATTGGTTTCGGCTTTGCTTTTTTAATTTCGTTGGCTGCATTTTTTTTAAATCCCGAAAACGAAATAAGCAAGAGTAATATTATTAAAGGAGGTACTTGTTCTCTTTTTTTTGCACTTATGTCTTGGGTTGGTGCAGTAATAACTGTTTTTAGTATTATTTTTACATTAATCATTAAATTAATGGAAAAAGAAAAAGAAAACAAATCATTGTTTACTGCACAAATGGCTTATGAGAATGCTCAAAAAAATGCTGAAAGGGTAAAAATGAAAAAAGAAGCCGAAATTGAAGCAAAAGTTAATGGGATATTGAAAATTATTCATAGTTATTCAGACGAAAACAAATATGAAGTAAGACTTACTATGCTTTTAAATGATGATGTTAAAGATAGACTTCGAAAATATGGTTATGCGTGTGAAGATGTTTCAAATCTAAGTGACAAAGTAACAAAAGTAAGTTGGTATAATTGTGATTTAATTAATAATTAATGTATATATTATGACAGTTTATTTTATTGGATATGCTGTTTCTTTTGTATTGGCATTTATAGCATTATTCTTTTTTGCCGAATATGAAGAAAATGAAAATCGTTTATTGATTAGCATTGTTGGGGCTGTTATTGTTGGGTTTGGGTCTTGGGTTATTGTTTGTTTTTTGCTACCAGATGTGTTTTCCAAAAAAAACAAACAAGAATTAAATGTAAATACTGAAAAAAAGGTTGAACCTTTATTGACCGCAGAAAAAGCGTATGAAATGTCTAAATTAGGTGAAGAAAAGAAACGTCAAAAGAAACTTGCAAAAATAGAAGCACAAGTAACTGAAATCTTGAATTTGGTTAAGAAAACCACTGAAAACGAATATATGTTAAAACTTAATCGAAAATTGGACGATGAGGTTAAAATTAGATTACTGAATTTGGGATTCAAGATTGAAACAGAGAATAAAAATGAAGTGGCAATTGGTTGTGAATATCCGTATTCTAAAAAATCAATTGTAACAAAGATAAGTTGGTCTCATTTTGATGAGAATAACGAAGAAAATAAAAAAATGGGGCAAGTTTAACTTGCCTCATTTTTTTTGTCTATTTCTTTTAAGGGAACTATATACCTGTTGACTAAACCAACGAGGATTTGCTATATTGACGTTTCATCGGGTGCTTAATGGCATTGCCCTCACCGTCCTTAAACCCGCTTCCCTACGGGCCTTAATTCATTGTTTATTTAATAAATAAATATCACGATGAATTAAAAAAAGTCAAGTTTTAATTAAATATTTTTCATTTTTTTTTTTCATTTGTTATTTATTTTTTGAGTCAACAAGTATATAGTTCCTTCTTTTAATATTTTATGTGCTAATTCAACAGTGTTTTTTGCTGTTTCTTCGTGTAATGTTCTATCCACTAGTTTGGTCATAATTGAATTGTCTGCTGACATTATTCCGTTTATTATTTGCCCAGAAAGTTGTATTAATTCTTCTCTATATGCCATTATATTATTTTCATTATGCATATTATTTTTTTGTGTTTTAAAATTCAAGAAAATAGGGTAAACATATAATTAAAATCCTAAGATTGTCATAAGCATATTTTCAATTGAATTTTCATTTCCATATATTGGTAAATTATCAGTTTTACCATCTTTTCTTATTTGGTATATTTGGTCATTATATGTGATATAATATCCTTCCAAATTTTCTTTTGCAATTTGTCCTCGCACATAAAGTAACTGCAATTCATTATGTATTGTTCCCACTAAATTATGATTAGGGGAATATAATTTCATATTGAAATTTTGGATTTCTTTTGTTGTCGGTATTTTTTCTATCATGATTTATTTTGTAATTTCTCAAAATTTTTGGTGTGTGGCGATTTAACACCAAAATAATTATCCACTTTTCTACCAAAAGCATTCCATTTTTCACGATTAATAAATGAATATGGAATACCAATAATAGTAATAATTGGTAATATTATACAATAAATTATTTTTTTCATTTTGTTTTGTTTGTATTTATTTTTTCATACACATACATTGCAACATAAGTTCCTAGAAAGTTTGTTGCCGCTTGCACTGTTATGGCAATATACAAATCTGTTTCAGCGATGAATTTTATCACAATTGCTGAGAAAGTATAACATATTCAGTTTGCAAGTGAAGCCTTTAATTTTGTTGATTTGATTACAAGTATGCTTCTGAATATATGTAGGAATACATTTATGAAAGCAATAATAAAATATATGAATAATTGCATTTTTTTTTTAATTAAAATGATGGCATCACAACCTTTTGTTACAGCACCTATTTGTTGCGCCAAATCCACATTGTGCTATCTATTCGCAAATGGTACGTGGCAAATATAACAACCTCCCGATTAAAAGTCGGGCGCATACTCCGAATTTGTTTTTACCATCATTTATTTGTTTTAGGTGTTTTTAATGCAGCGATTTTCGAATTTCTTGTAAGCATCAAGATAAAATTCATCTTTCGCCTTGTTGTAAGTTACTTCATAATACATTCCATCATACAATGTTGTTGAAAGCAGCCATTTTGCATTTCCAAGAATGTAACATTGCCAAACAATATACACATCAAATGTTGGAATATTGTCTGATTTATCAAGATGCTCAATGGCATATTGTTTTACCATTTCTTTTACTTTTTCATTCATAATATTAATATTTTTTACAAATATATAAAAACATTTTTCAAAAAACAAATTTTTTATCTTAATTTTTTTTAATTAACATTTTTTAACCAAATATATTTGCATATATAAATAAATGTGATTATCTTTGTGCTACAAAAAAAAGATAAATATTATGAATGAAAACGATAAAAAACTGTTATTTAAGGCATTATGTGCCTTATTACCATATAAACCAAAGGTGCATATCAAAGAATTGAATTGGGATGACAGTGTAATGGCAGAATATGACGATAATTTAAGTTGCTCTTATCTTGAACAATTTGAATGTGGTAGAATCATCATCAAGCCATATTTGCATCCAATGGAATCCTTGAACACAGAACAAATGGCAAAATTAAAGTCTTTGAGTGTTTTTGATTGGGGAAATTGCATGGTGTACACCCAAGAAGGAATTGATTGGCTAATAGAAAACGGTTTTGATTACTTTGATTTGTTAAAGAAACAACTTGCAATTAAAAAATAAAGTTATGAATAAAAACATATCAAAAAAAGATGCATTGTCTGTTCCAAAGGCATCTAAATTTTTAGACAAAATACAATATTTCGTTAATGGCAAGTTTGTTTGCAACCTTAATGCAAGTCAAACATGCCAACTTAGGGTCAATATTGTTAAATACATCAATGAAACCAATGATACAAGTATTCTAAATGACTTTTATTTCATTGGTCATAAGGATTCGAATTCTGTTCCTGGAGAAGAAATAAAAATAACAATGGATGAGTTTGGAAACTTTTCCGATTCTCCTTGGGAATTAAATCAGATAAGAAGACACATGTATAAATTGATGGTTATGGAAAGACTCAAAAAAGGATATGAAAATAAAGATATTGATATTGAAATTTGAATAAAAATAAAATAAAGTTATGACAAAAATTACTGCAAAAGAAGCATGGCAAAATGCAAATAGTTTCTCAATTGAGAAAACTGAAGAATCTATATTGGATTTAATTGACAAGGCTAGTCGGATTGGTATTAAACGAATTACACTACCTTTCCATTTGAGCGATGAATTGAATGCTAGTTTGACAAAAAAGGGTTTTGTAACAAGCACCTCATTTTGTTCTTTGTGGGGTCATGACATTTCTTGGGATTGAATTTTAAAATTAAATAATTATGGAAAAGAAGAACGTTGAACTGTTTTTGAATCTTTATTCTGAGTTTGAAAATCAGTGCAAAAAGATTGCAACAAAGTTGAATAAGGTTAATAGTGACTATGGCGGCATTGACTATTTTTACATTGACACGGAAACCCAAAAGGTTTGCGGTTATGGCGAAGTTAGTTATGGCGGTGGAAGTCATATGGTGGATTATTTTTCAGTTGACTTTGATGTCAATCTTCTTGGTTATACTGATGAAGAACTTGATTCCTATGTAAACAACTTGCTTGAAGAAAAGCGGAAGGAAATGGAAGCAGAAAAGAAAAAACAAGCAAAAAAGGAAAACGATTATATTGATACCCAAATTGCTGATTTGGTAAGAAAAAAGGGTGAATTATTGGATAAATTACATTAATAATATTAAATATGGAATTTATATCAGTTGTAAACAAGGAAACAAAGGTTTGTTGCGTCAAGAATCAAGAAGGCAAGTTTAACTTGGCTTATTGCGATAATTTAAACGAAAAAAATTTTGTTTTTGATGAAAACAAGGCAATACTTTCCTTTAATTATTGGTTTGACAAAATAAACTACAATCCAAAAGAAAACAATGATTTTGTGATTGGTTTTCATAACAAAAAATGGTATTTCATTAATACTATTGGTCATGTCATTGTAATTGAGTGTATTGACATTATCACACCTTTTAAAGTTTGCCATGCAAACGCATCTTGTTTTAATTATTCGCCAATCAACTATGCTGAAAGCAATCTACGTCACAAGGAAATTGCAGTTGTTAAATGTAGGAATGTTTTTAATTACATAACGAAAGATGGCGAATTAATTTCGAAGAAATGGTTTGACATTGCTTGTGAATTTTCAATAGAAGGTTGGGCGCGTATAAAACTTGATGGCAAATGGAATTATATCAACATTCTTGGGGCTTTGAAAGATGAAAATAAATGGTTTGATTTTTGTCGTGATTTTTTGTATGGTTATGCTTTTGTTTCAATGAAATCTGAAAATTATTTTATTGATTCTAGTACAGATTGTAAATACAATTTGGAAAATATGCGAACAATTTTTCCAGACGATGTAATATTGCATATTATTGGATTTTCTTGATAATTTAACAAATAAAATATGTGTAAGAAAACAAACAATCAATCTCAAAATAAGAATGCAATTATTTCTTTTATAAAAGAAATGATTCAAGAAATAAGAAAGTTAAACCCATCCAATGCAGAATTCAACGGGCAATGCAGCAGTGCGTTTTTTTGGCTTGAAGACCAAGAAAACAATATTTGGCACAATACAAATGATGAATTGCCACATTCTAGTAAAGAGGTGTTGGTTGAATATGATAAGGGTACTTCACACGATGTGGCATTCTATTGCAAAGATGACAATTATTTCCTATCGGGTATGTGCAGAATCTGGCCACACGAAGTTAATAGATGGGCTTATCTTGAAGATGTATTGATTAAAACATCTTAATCAATGAAATTTGTTTTATGGATTATACAAAAATCGATTTCAACAAATGGCAACCATTTTCTGCTTGGGTTGATGGTACAATAGAAAAACAAGCAGAAAAAGTAAATGAAAACAGATACCCAAAACCAAATTTGAACAGTAGACAAACACAAATATATAAGGAATCCTTATTGTCTCAAATTCAACATTTGAAAAAAATTATAGAAACAATAAAATAAAAATTATGGAAAATATTAAACGAATTACTGCAAAAGAGGCACATGCTGATGCCGACAAAGTGAATCAAAAAAGATTGGCTGATGAACAAGAAACTGTTTATAAAGCAATTTTGGAGGCAAAAAAAAATGGCGAATATTCTACAAGTGTTGACTTCTTTATTTCAGATGAATTGCTAGCACAACTTACCGAAGACGGTTTTTATGTGAACCGCAGACAATACGATGGTTACAAACAATACGCTGAAACAATAATTAAATATTAAAACATTTAGCATTTTTTAACGAAAATTATTTGCGTGTGTCAAAATTATATACTATCTTTGCATCAAGAAAAAATACCAACAACAATTTTTAAATTAAATCAAAATTATGTTTTTAGTACAAGTTATCGCTCTTGATTCCGATGATTTCAAGATGGAATCAAAAAATTATCACTGTGATTCACGTACAACCGCAGAACAGTTGCAGTCAAACATCATCGACAAGTATGCCCGAAAGTATCTTGCAGAAGATTGGGATGACGAAGACGAGGAACTCGCCAAAATCAGTGATAAGAAAGTTGAAAAGTGGAAGAAAAAGAACGTTTCAATCGAGGATGGAAACGCTTTCATCTACGGATTCGATGCTGGACACGCAGAAGTAAATATCATTGAATTGGGTGAGGTAATTACTGCTGACACAGTGAACACCGTTAAAATCGAAACTCCATACGCATACTAATTCAGTATGTGACAATCCAATTCAATCACATTTATGGTAAAGATAACAATTTGCCATAAATGTGAAATTTTTTAATCAATAAAATAATATATAACAATATGGTTGACGAAAAATTAATTAGAGAGGTTGAAGAATTTCTTAACCAACTCAAAAAGCAAAGAAAAGAAGAACTTGAGTTGCAATATATAAATTCGCCACATAAGAAATTTGATGTAGGTGATTGGGTTTTTAAAGGAAATGAATTCGGGCAAATCAGATGGGTCGAAAATAAAAACGCAAACATTAAAGAAACCGATGGATATGCTGGAATTTCATTGTATTCGGGTAGTAGAGGCTTCTATGTCGGGAAACGCGATGAATGGTTCATTATGTCTCCAAGCGACAAGGAATATCTTACTACAATGCATAATGTGCCACTAACTGGTGAAGACATCCTAAAAATAATATCTTATTGCCAAAATGATGATTATCTAGTAAAACTCCTAAAGGATATAGGAAATTTCAGCATATTCTCAAATGAAAATAAAATCAATTTAAAATAATAAAATTATGAAAAATGTATTGTTAACTTTCTGTGTATGGATTCTTTTTTCTGTTTTAGTTTTTACTTGCACAAAGAACCAACGAACAAGATTTATTGGCGGTTACCAAAGAATTGATTTGCCTTACAACCAAAGACTTGTCAATGCACAATGGCAAAATAGCAGCCTTTGGATTCTAACAGAGGAAATGGACAGCACCTATGTACCAAAGATGAAATGGCTCAGAGAGCAATCAAGTTTGGGAACGTGTGAAGGTGAAATCGTTTTCTACGAACATAAAAAGTAAAAAATATGGAACTTGGACAAATCGGTTTTGTTTTGCTAAGTATAGGATTTATATTTTTCCTTTTCGGCATTCCTTTCATAATGGAAGCATCATTTGATGCTTCCGTGCCGTTTCA
>Ga0256407_10000839_pt1 | contig 69531 bp, 58 predicted proteins | sample RumenRJG_04DNA_FD_193489 | JGI IMG/M metagenome (GOLD analysis project Ga0256407, IMG submission 193489) | Bovine rumen microbial communities from Lethbridge, Alberta, Canada - RJG_04 | ecosystem: Host-associated > Mammals > Digestive system > Stomach > Rumen | place: Canada: Alberta... | reverse complement strand
TTTCGCGCCCGATGAAAACGGAGTATTCCAGCGCGCCGTTACGCGGCGGATTTTTTTCGACGGCGACGACAGAAAAAATGTCAGCGCCCCGCCGCTTTCCGACGTTTCGCAGCGAATGTCGCCCGACCTGAAAGAGCGCGTATTTTTGTCGAATGCGAGCGGAGCCGAGCCGCCGTCAAATATGGCTTCGAGGGAATCGGGAAGGCGCATGCCCGCGCCGCGCCCGCACGACGCGCACGAGACGACGTGCATTGGCAATGTCGCCGCGCCGAAAAACATTCCGGCGCTTTTTATAAAATTTCTTCTGTCCATTTTGCGTTGCCTGTTGTGTTGAAAAAAAGCCGAAAATATGCCGCCGTTTTTTACGCGGCGGCATATTCGGAGAATTTGCGGATAAAAAAGAAAACTATTCCTCCTCTTCGGAGAAGTCCTCTTTGCCTACGCCGCAGAGCGGGCAAACCCAATCCTCGGGCAGATCCTCAAAGGGAGTTCCCGCGGGAATGTTGTTGTCGGGGTCGCCGGCTTCGGGGTCGTAAACATAGCCGCAAACTTTGCATTTATACTTCTTCATATTTTTCCTTCCGTTTCGTTTCTTATCGTAAAATTTCTTACCAAATCCAAAAACCTATTCAAATATTTTTTGGAATTTATTTTTCCTATCCCCGAGATTTCCATCGCGGATTCGGCGTCGGCGGGGCGGCGCACCGCGAGCCCGCGCAGGACGGCGTTCGTGAAAACCCTGTAAACGGGGATATGGGCTTTTGCCGCGATCTGGCTGCGCAGCGCGGACAGCTCGGCATAGAGCGGAGCGGCGAAATCGGGAACGTCGGTTTCGGGCTTTTCGCGCGGACTTTTTTTAGCCGATTTTTTCGCTTGGAGCGCGGGGACTTTTTTGAGCTTTGAAATTTCGCGCGGGTAGGCGATGCGCAGCTCCGAAACCTCGCCGAGCATGACCGACACCCCGAAGTCCGTAATCGCCGCGAGCGGATACTCGCCGTCCGTTATCGAGACAAGCCCGAAATCGACGAGCGACGAAAAAAGCTCCGAGCAAAACTTCGCCCCGTGGCCCTTCAAAATTCCGTAGGTCGAGAGCGAGTCCAGCCCCGACGAAGTTATCTTTGCGTCGCGGCTTCCCGCGAGGCATTTGACGATTTTATCGCGCCCGAAGCGCGGCAGCCACTGGCGCGCGCCGGCTCTATGCGACATTCTCGCGACCCCGCTCAGCGCCTTGCGCACCTCCAAAATTTCGTCGGGCGAAAGCGGAGGCTGCCGCTCGGCGGGAGCGGAGGAAAGCATGCAAACGTCGCACTTGCCGCAAGGCTCGGGGCAGTCCTCGCCGAAGTATTCGAGAATCCATTTCTGTCGGCACTGCTTTGAGTACGCGTAGCGGAGAACGTCGCGCAGCTTGGCTTCGTCGCGGCGGCGCTTCTCGGCGAGCAATGACTCGGGAAGGTCGAGGCGCGACGGCGGAAGATCGGGGTCGAGAAGCCGCGTGCCGCGGGCGCGGCGCGAGGGAATGTCGAAGCGCTCGACGTATCCGAGCCTGCGCAAAATTCCGAGCGCGCTCGAGACAGCCATCGCGTTCGCTCCCGAGAGGCGCGCAAATTTTCCGCCCCTCGCGCGCCGCCTTCCGCCGCCGAAGCGCATGATATCCGCCGTTTCCTCCGCGAGCGCGTCTATCGGCATCGCGCATTCGTTGGCGTTGTCGCAGTTGTCGCGGACGGCGCGGTAAACCGCTTCGATAAAATCCGCCGACGGGTTTGCGCCCTCGATAAAAAATTCCTGCACGCGCTTGTCGGCGTACATCAAAAGCATTTCGCAGTAGGACTCCGCGCCGTCGCGCCCCGCCCTGCCCGCCTCCTGATACAGCGCCTCGACGCTGCCGGTCAGCTCGTAGTGGCAGACGAACCTTATGTCGGGGCGGTCGATTCCCATTCCGAACGCGTTTGTCGCGACCGCGATTTGCTCGCACCCGCCCATGAACGCCTCCTGCGCGGCGTCGCGCTCGGCGGGCGTCATCGCGCCGTGATAGACGATGTGCCGCACGCCCTCGCCCCAAAGTTTTTTTGAAAGCTCCTCGGCGCTCTTGCGCGTGGCGCAGTAAACGATGCCCGTCTTGTATTTGTCGGCTATCGCGCAAACGCGCGCGAATTTCTCCGCTTTGCCCGAGACCTCGCGCACGTTGAACGAGAGATTTTTTCTCGCGAAGCCCGACACGAACACCGAGGGCTCGCGCATGCAGAGCTGCCTCAAAATGTCCTCGCGAACGTCGGGCGTCGCGGTCGCGGTGAACGCGGCGCACGTCGGGCGCCCGAGGCTTTCGAGAGCCTCGCCGAGGCGCATGTAGTCGGGTCGGAAATCGTGCCCCCACTGGCTTATGCAGTGCGCCTCGTCGACCGCGAACAATGAAATTTTCGCCCCGCGCAGCGCGCGCGTGAAAGACTGCGCCCTGAACCTCTCCGGCGCGACATACGCGAGCTTCAGCCCGCCGCGCGAAAGCCGCGCGAGAACTTCCGACTGCTCCGCCCAAGACTGCGAGCTGTTGAGCATCGCGGCGTCAATCCCCTTCGCGCAGAGGGCGTCGACTTGGTCTTTCATCAGGGCGATGAGGGGCGAAACCACAATCGTGATTCCGTCGAGAAGCATCGCGGGAAGCTGGTAGCAAAGGCTCTTGCCGCCGCCGGTTGGCATTATCGCGAGAGTGTCCCTGCCCGACAAAATCGACTTGACGACGTCGCCCTGCGGGCGCCTGAAAGAGGCGTGCCCAAAGTGGCGCGAAAGCGCTTCCAGAATTTGCGAGTCGTCCATGCGGAAAAACTAAACGCGCAACCGCCCCCGCGGGCAACGATTTTTTTCTTTTTTTATTTTTTCTTTTTTTGAGCGCGGGGGAATGGCGCGGCGGCGGACGGCGGGCGCAGCGGGCTGCGAACGGGAAAACGCAAGCTCGCTTTTTTTAAAACAATAAAAGTGTCTTTACAATTTCGCGGGGCGGTGGTTTTATCCTGCGCCATGGTCGATTCTCATGCGCATCTCGATTTATTCGCGAAAAACGGAACTCTCGGCGAAGTCCTCGCGCGGGCGCAGAGCGCGGGCGTGGAGAGAATCGTCGCGTGCTCGACAACTCCCGAGGAATGGAGCCTCTACGCGGGCATATCGAAAGAATTTCCGCAGGTCGCGTGGCAGGCGGGCGTCCACCCGACGGAAATAAAAGACTCCGACGACATCGCCCTCGACGCGCTTTCCTCGCTGTTCGCCGAGACGCCGTCTTTCCCCGCGCCCGTCGCCGTCGGGGAGATCGGGCTCGACTTCCACCGCCTGCCCGCCGACCCCGCCGAAGCGCAAAAAATCAAGGACAGGCAAATGCAAATTTTCTCGCGCCAGCTCGCGACAGCGGCGGATCTGGGCGCGAAAGTTTGCGTCCACGCGAGGGACGCTGTGAGGGAATGCATAGACGCAATCGAGCGCTCGGGCGTTCCGTTTGAAAACGTCGTTTTCCACTGCTTCGCGGGGACGCCCGAAGAGCTCGCCGAGCTCAACGAGCGCGGCGCGCGCGGCTCGTTCACCGGAGTCATCACATATAAAAACGCCGGCCAGATGCGCCGCGCGATGCTGTCGCAGCCGCTCGAACTTCTCATGCGCGAGACCGACTGCCCGTATCTGGCGCCGATTCCCCGGCGCGGCGAAACCTGCGAGAGCGCGATGCTCGCCATCACCTGCGCCGCCGCCGCCGAGCTTTTCGGCAAGACAGAAAAATATATGTCGGCCCTGACGGGCGAAAACGCGAAAAATTTCTTTGCTCTTCGTTAGCGCGAGGCGAAATTTTTTGCTTGAATACGCCGCCCCGCGGGGGCAATCTTGCGCACAAGAACGCAATTATGACGACATACAGACGAGCGAAATTAAAATCTACCCCCACCGACGAAGCGTCGCTGCGCCGTTCAAACGTCTATCGCGAATTTCTCGCCGAGCGCGAGGAGATATTGAGGCACAAATGGCTCGAGTCGGAAAAGGCGGGGCACGACATCGGCTACGACCGCGCGCTGCTCGACTGGATCATGAACCACCGCGAAAAGTGGCGCGTCTCGTACCGCAAAACGAACAAATAAAAAAATCCCGGGCGCGAAAAAACGTTCGGGATTTTTTTGAAAACGCGGCGGGGAAAATCAGTCGTCGCCCGAGCAGAGCGCCATTATGATGTATATTCCGACGCCCACGCAAATCCCGCAGTCGGCGACGTTGAACGCCGGCCAGCGGTAGTTTATAATCGGCAGGTGAACGTCGATAAAATCGACCACATGCCCGAAGCGGATTCTGTCGGCGAGATTCCCGACGACTCCCCCCGCGAACATTCCGAGCGCCGCGCGCCCCCAAAAATGCCTAAAGCCAAGGCTGTTTCTAAACACCCAAATCGCCGCGAGCGCGATCAGCGCGATCGACGCGAGCAGATACGTCTGCCCCGACATAATCCCCCACGCCGCGCCCTCGTTCGTGACGTGGACGATGTAGAGAAAATCGTCGACAACGGTTATCGGGTTGTTTTCCGCGCCGAAGTGGTAGGTGGGATTGCCGTCGGCGCGCGCGATATTTTTTATTATCGCGTATTTTGTGAGCTGGTCGAGCGCGAACGTGGCGAACGCCGCGGCGAAAAACGCCGCCACGGGCGTTTTTTCGCGCTTTGAAATGTCGCTTTTTTGGCTCACGCGGAAAGTCGGTTATGCTGAAGGATCGTCGTCGGAGATGCCCTGCGCGCCGTCGGCGATGTCGTAAAGCTCGGCGCGCTGGCTGGCTTTCTGGCGCCTGATCTCCGCCTCTTTTATCTCCTGACCCTCCTTGGTGCAGCGCGTGTAGGGTATCGACGAAAGGCGCGACTCGGGGATCGGCTTGCCCGTTACTTCGCAGATTCCGTACGTGCCGTTTTTGATGCGCTTTATGGCCTCGTCTATTTCCGCGAGAATTTCTTTCTGGCCGGAGATGATGTTGTATGCCATGTCGCGCTCGAAGCTTTCGCTGCCGGCGTCGGCGAGGTGCTGCCCGTATGAGGAAAGGTCGCCGGCGTCGTCTTTGGCGGAGCGCTTGAGAACTTCCTGCGAGTGCGTCTCGACGCCCTTGGAGTGGTGCTTGCGAAGCTCGACAAGGCTCTTGTAATATTTTTTCCACTTGCGCGGGACGTCTTTTTCCTCGAGCTTTTCGTGCGTCTTTGCCACGACAGGGTTGAGCCCGAGAATGTCGAACACCGTCGCGACCGCAAGCGGGCGCTTTTTCGGCGCCGACGCCACCGCGGGCTTTGCCGAAGCCGGAACCGCCGACGCCTTGCCCGACTTGCTCTCGGTCTGCGCTCCCGCGGACGCCACCGAGCGGCGGCGCGCCAGATACGCATTGAGATCGTTTAGCGAAAAATAAATTCCGAACGACGGCTTGACGGGCGGATTTTTTTCCTTGCCGCCGCCCGCGGGAGCCGACTCCGGCTGCGGGGCGGTTTCGGGCGGATTTGCGCCCGCCGTTTCCGCACTGCCCTTGCCGGCAGAAGCTTTTTTTTCTTCTTTTTTCGCCGCCGGTTTTTTTTCTTCTTTTTTCGCCGCCGGTTTTTTCTCTTCCTTTTTTGCGGCAGGTTTCGCGACAGGTTTTTTGCTGTCTTTTTTTGCGGCGACCTTTGCCGCGGGTTTTTTATTGTTTTTTTTCGGCGCGGGTTTCGGAGCGGGCTTTTTTACCGCAGGTTTTGCGACAGACTTTTTGCCGGCCTTTTTGGGCGCGGGTTTTGCCGCGGGCTTTGAAACTATTTTTTTCGGAGCCGCCTTTGCGTTAACGGCCGCGCGCAATTTGATGTCGCGCGAAATCGCTTTCGATTGTTTTTTTGAAACCGCCTTTTTTTGCTCCGGCTTTTTATTGTTTTTTGCAGGCGCGGACTTCTTCGCCCCGGGCTTCGCCGCAGGCTTTTTGCTGTTTTTGAAAACCGCGGTTTTCTTCGCGCTCTTGGGCGCGGGTTTTTTATTGTTTTTTTTCGCCGCGGGTTTCGGGGCGTTTTTTTTCACAGGCTTTTTCGCTGCGGGTTTCGCCGCCGGCTTTTTTATCTGTTTTTTCGGCGCAGGTTTTGCAATAGGTTTTTTCGCGGCGGTTTTTTTCGCCGCGCTCTTGGGCGCCGCTTTTTTCGCCGCGGGTTTTGGCGCGGTTTTCTTCACGCTCTTGGGAGCGGTTTTCTTGACGTTTTTCTTAACCGCGGGCTTGGGCGCGGGCTTTTTCGCCTTTGCCGCCTTGCCGCTCGGGAGTTTCTTTGCCATAATTTTTTCCCTTCTATTTCATCGCTTCTTTGCAGCGCGGGCAGATGCCGTTTTCGTCGAGATCTTTCAAAATTCTCCAGCAGCGCTTGCAGCGCTCGCCCTCCGCCTTGCGCACGCAAACGGAAAGATTTTCAAAATTGCCCTCCACGACTTTCGCCGAAGAGACGATGAAAATCTCCGCGAGCTTGCCCGCGTATTCGCGCAAAATCGCGGCGTCTTCGCTTCCCGCGCCGACGGCGATTTCCGCCTCTGCCTCGAGGCTCTTGCCGATGGTTTTCTCCTGCCTGAGCTTTTCGAGCTGCTCGTTGACGGCGTCGCGGATTTCGAGAATCCTGTCGATCTTCGCGGCGGCGGCGCTGTCCTCGTATTCGGCGGGATAGCTTGGCCAGTCCTGAAGGTGTATGGAGTTTTCGGAATATTCCGCGCCGTTTTTAAAGCAGAACGCCTCGTCGGCGGTGAACGTTAAAATCGGCGCCGACACGCGCATGAGAATTTCGTTCACGATGTCCATCGCCGTCTGCGACGACCTGCGCTCGAACGAGTCCGCCGCGCAGGTGTAGAGCCTGTCTTTGAGAATGTCGTGGTAAACGCGCGAGAGCGTCACGCCGCAGAAGTTGTCGATGAGCTTGTAAACCTTGTGGAATTCGTACTCGCCGTAGGCTTTGTCAGCCTCGCGGGCGAAAGCGATCGCCTTTGCGACCGCCCACTTGTCGATCGCGTCGAGCTTTTCGGGCGCGACGGCGTTCTTTGCGCGGTCGAAGTCGTAGAGGTTGCCGAGCTGGTACATCACGGTGTTGCGGAAGCTTCTGTAGGCGTTCGCAACGTGCGCGAGAATGTCGTCGGAAATCGGAATGTCGTTCTGGTAGTCGACCGAGCTGATCCACATTCTGACGATGTCCGCGCCCCACTGCCCGACATACATGTCCGCCGTATGCGGCTTGCCGTCGGACTTTGAAATTTTCTTCCTGTTTTGGTCGACGATGAACCCGTGCGTGATGACTTTTTTATACGGCGCGCCCCCCTTGACCGCGACCGACGTCCAGAGCGAGCTTTGGAACCAGCCCCTGTGCTGGTCGGAGCCCTCGAAGTAGAGGTCGGCGGGCCAACGCAGATCGGGGTTGCGCGCCACGCACGCCAAGTGGCTCGAGCCCGAGTCGATCCAGACGTCGAGGGTGTCGGAGCCTTTGCGGAGCTTGGAGGGGTCGCCCCACGATTCGGGGGTTTTGACGCCGTCGAGAATTTCAGCCTCGGAGGCGTTGTACCAGAAGTTCGTCCCGAGCTTTTCCACTTTGTCCGCGACCGCGCGGATCACGCCGGCGTCGAGATGCGCCGCGCCGTCCTCGCCGTAGAACGCGGGGATCGGCACGCCCCACGAGCGCTGCCTTGAAATGCACCAGTCGGGGCGCGATTCCACCGCGCCGCGGATTCTGTTTTCGCCGCGCTCCGGCACCCATTTTACTTTCGAGATTTCCTCGAGGGCCTTTTGGCGAAGCCCGCCCTTGTCGAGCGCGACAAACCACTGGTCCATGGCGCGGAAGATGACTGGGGTTTTCGAGCGCCAGCAGTGCGGGTACTGGTGCGTGACGCGCTCGGTGTGCAGGAGCGCTCCCGCGTTTTCGAGGAGCTCGAGAACTTTGCCGTTTGCCGCGCTTCTGCCCGCGTCGTTTTCGAGCACGCAGAGCCCGACGAGCTCTTTGGGGATAAAGCCGTCGTCGACATAGCAGCCGGCGTCGTCGAGCGGGGAATAAATTTCGAGATTGTAGTCGAGCCCGACTTGGTAGTCCTCGGGGCCGTGCCCGGGGGCGATGTGGACGATGCCGGTGCCGGAGTCGGTGGTTACGTAGCGGGCGCAGACGACGGAGCTGTCGCGCTCGACAAACGGGTGGCGCGCCTTGAGCCCTTCGAGCTGCGAGCCCTTGCAAAGCGGCTTGATTTGCGCGCCCTCAAGCTTGATGTCGGAAGCGAATTTTTCGGCGAGATCCGCGCAGACGATGAAATTTCTGCCGCCGCCCGAGACGCAGACGTAGTCGATGTCGGGGTTGACCGCCATGGCGAGGTTGGAGGGCATCGTCCACGGGGTTGTCGTCCAGATTACGGCTTCGGCGTTTTCCACGCCGAGTTTTTTGCAGGAATCGGCGTCGAACTTGAACGCGACCCAAATCGAGGTGCTGGTGTGGTCTTTGTATTCGATTTCCGCCTCCGCGAGCGCAGTCGCGCAGGGGATAGACCAATAGACGGGCTTCTTGCTTCTGTAAACTACGCCCTTTTCGACGAACGCCGCAAAGGTGCGGAGAATGTCGGCTTCATACTCGGGGTTTTTGGTTTTGTACTCGTGCGCCCAGTCGGCGAGGACGCCGAGGCGCAAAAATTGCCTGCGCTGTTTTTCGATAAACTCGGAGGAAAATTTTGCGCATTCTTCGCGAAGCTCCGCCGTGCCTACTTCGCGCTTGCTCTCGCGCAGCATTTTCACGACCTTGTGCTCGATGGGCAGGCCGTGGCAGTCCCAGCCGGGGACGTAAGGCGTGGCGAAGCCTTTCATGCTTTTGTAGCGCAGGATTACGTCTTTTAGAATTTTGTTGAGCGCCGTTCCGATGTGGACGTCGCCGTTGGTGAACGGCGGGCCGTCGTGCAGGACGAATTTTTCGCAGCCTGCGCGCTTTTTCTGAATGCGCCCGTAGAGGTCGGTTTTCTTCCAGAAGTCCACGCGGGCGGGCTCGCGCTTTACGAGGTCGCCGCGCATGGGGAATTTTGTTTTCGGCAAATTGAGAGAGTTTTTAAAATCTTGCTCCGACATTTTTTTGTTTTCTTAAAAGGAGGAAAAGATGGTTGTTTTTTAGAAGGGGAACATGTGGTCCCAGACGCTCGATTTCGGCGATTCCGGCGGCAGATCGGCGTCTTCCTCGGCGCGTTCGGCGCGGCGGCGAATGGCTTCGCGGCGTTCTTGGGCGGCTTGGGCGGCGGCGGAGCGCGCGGCGTCGGGCTTTGCGGGATTTTCCTGCGCAACTTTTTTCGGCTGTTCCGACGCTTTCTTAATGCCGCGAAGCTGGCGCTTTAGGGCGCGGTTTTCGGCGCGGAGGGCGCGTATTATCTCGACGTCCTCTCTGACCTGCGCCTCGAGTTTTGCGATTTTCGCCTTGAGAGCTTCGGTCGTCTCGGGCGCGTTGGCTGCGAAACAGAACGCCCCCGACATGGCGGCGCAAACGAACACGGTTAACGCTATTTTTTTCATAAACCCCCAGTTAAACAAAAGCCCGCGAACATTGCAATTTTTTTCTGGAGCCCGAAGCGTGTTATTTTTGGTTTGACTCGCCCCGCCCGCGCGAAAAAAATTTCCGAGTATGAAAACACCGATATTCGCAATGATAGCCGCCGCCCTTCTCTTTGGGGACTGCGCGACGGCAACAAAGCCGAACAATCCGCTTCTGACAGCCGCGAGCTTCAACTTGAGGCTCGCCCCGAAGAAGGATTCCAACATGTGGCAGGAGCGCAAAGAGGGGCTTTCGCACCTCGTGCTCGCGCACAACTTCGACATCTTCGGCACGCAGGAGGGCTTCAAGCACCAGCTCGACGACATCGCCGCATACACAGGCTACAAATACGTCGGCGTCGCGCGCGACGACGGCAAAGAGTCGGGCGAATACTCCGCGATTTTCTACAATCCCGCGCGCGTCGCGCTGTTAAAGTCGGGGGATTTCTGGTTTGCCGAAACGCCCGACAAGCCCGTCAAGGGCTGGGACGCCATGTGCAAGCGAATCTGCACTTGGGGAAAATTTAAGGATATGGCGTCGGAGAAAGAATTTTATTTCTTCAGCCTGCACTTCGACCACAAGGGGAAAATCGCGCGGGCGGAATCGGCGAAGCTTCTGCTGAAAAAAATCCGCGAGATCGCGGGCGGTGAAACGTTTTTCTGCGTGGGCGACTTCAACGCCTATGTCGATAGCGAGCCCATGCGCATAATTTTCGCCGACAAGTCCATGCAAGACTCGAAGCTTGCGAGCAAATCGCGCCCCTACGGGCCCGAGGGCACATACCACGCCTTCAAGGGAACTCCCGACCGCCCGCGCATAGACTACATCATCACCTCGAGAAATGTCGACATCTACTCCTACGAGACGATTTCCGACAAGCTCACAAACTTCGACATCGCCAAGAAAAACGCGGGCGAGAACGCCGGCAAAATCCCCGAATACCCGTCCGACCACTTCCCGATCGCGGTAAAGGCGGCGATAAAATAGGAAATAAAAAAAACTCCCGCATCTGCCGCATAAAAAAACAAAAAAACTTCCGCTTTCGGGGCGGAAGTTTTTTTGCGCGAAATTGCTTTGGCGCTATTTTATCGAGATCCCCGAGGCGTGCTCAAGCACCCTGAAAACGGGGGACGACGCGTCTATTTTCTTTCCGAAATAATTTATGTTTTCGAGGAAAATATTTTTCGCCTCGTGCGCGGGGTCGAAGCCCTTGAAATAGAGCTGGCCGGAAAAGTCTTTGGGGTCGCCCCACACCGAGAGATTTTTTATCGAAATGTCCGAGAGCGTCCCCGCGCCATAGTCTTTGCCGTGGTAATTTACCGCGCGCGGCGTGGCGATTAGAACCGTCGCCGGGCTTCCGCCGGCGCGCACGGAAATATTTTCAAACGAGAACCCGTGCATCGGCATGTCGTTCGTGGGCTGCAAGACGATTATCCCCTTGCCCCAGTAGTTCTCGGGCGGCTTGTAATTGGTCGCGTAAAACGGCACGTCGATATTTTTTACTTTCACGCCCCGCATCGCCTCGCCGAAGCACTCGAAGCCGATTCTGAAAATGTTCGCCCTGTCGGTCCAGAAGATGCAATCCGAAATCTCGATATTTTCGCAGGGCAGTTTTCCTCCCATGCACTTTATCGCGACGATGTCGTCCTGCGCGCGGGCGAACACGTTTTTAATGGAGATGTCCGACGAGTTGCAGATGTCGATGGCGTCGTCGTTTATCATGCGCGAGCAGCAGATTTTCACGTTTTCGACCGACGCTCCTTTGCAGCGGTTTAATACGAACGTCCAGTTTGCGGAGTCCTTGAATATTACGCCCTCCACGCGCAGATTTTTGCAGTCGTCGAAGCACCCGAGCCTGCCGCCGCGGGCGCGCTGGCAGAGCTCGCCGCTGACAATTCCGCGCCCGCATACCGAGATGTTTTCGCCCGACGCCTTCAGCCCGCGCGTTTTCAGAACCGCCCCGCCCTCGAGGTAGAGAGTCTGGTTTGATTTTATCTCGACGAAGTCCGCCACATGCACGCCCGCGCCGTAGTAGAGGACATTCGGGCCGCCTTTTTTTGGCGGATTTTTTTCGATAGGATTGCCGAAAACGACGAGCGGCATGTCGCGCTCTTTTTCGATGACGATCGCGGCGAACGGTCTGTCGGCGGAAAATATTATCCCGCGCGGAGAGGCAGATTTCACCTTGAACGAGCCGGGCAAAATTTTCAGCCCGCCAAATTTTTTATGCTTTGACGACTTCACGCAAACGTCGATTTCCCCGCTGAAGTCGAACTGGCAGAAATAGTATTCCCCGCCCTCGAACAGGGGCGAGAGCGCCCTGTAAATATCGACGCTTTTGCCGTTCACCGAGACGGAATAGAACGTGTCCGCCTTTTCTGTGGCGGGCGCGGGATAAGTTACAACCTCCGCCGCCTCCGCCCCGAAAAACGCGGCGAGCGACGCAAAAACGATGCAAATCTTGCGTGCCATTTGCCCGCAATGGTGGACGCCCCGCCGCGCGCCGTCAACAAAAAACCCGCGCGGGGCAAAAACAAAAATCAGCCGTTCTCGCCCGCTATTTGGCGGTTTACAAGGTAGTGCGTGGCGCGCCCGACGCCCTCTTTCGCGAGGACGCCCTTTGATATCAAATCGTTGATTTCGCGCGAGGCCGTGTCTTGCGAGCAGCCGCGAATGTTCGCCCAGCGCGAGGACGTCATCTTTCCCTCGAAGCCGTCGAGCAGCCTGTTGAGGAGCTTTCGCTGCCCCGCGCTTATGTCGAGATTTGCCGCATTTTGCCAGAAGCGGGCTTTGAACATGAGCCGTTCGCTGGCGGCGTCGGCGGCGCCGATCGCGCCCGCGAGGGTGTCAAAAAACCACACGAGCCATTCGGTGATGTCGAGGCTTCCCTTTTGGGTTTTTTCGATTATCTCGTAATAGGCTTTTTTGTTCAGCTCGATTTGCTTCGACATGCTGTAAAAGCGCAGGCGCAGATTTTCGCTTTTTGCGAGCATGTGCTCGGTGATTGCGCGGGCTATGCGCCCGTTGCCGTCGTCGAAGGGGTGGAGGGTTATAAACCACAGGTGCGCGACCGCCGCGGATGTCAAATCGGGCTTTGCGGAATTTGCCCAGCGCAAAAATTTGCCGACTTGCGCGGGAATGATTTTTGCCCTCGGGGCTTCAAAGTGGACGGTTTTGCGGTTGCCGCGCTCCGAGACGACCTGCATTCTGCCGAATTCGTCGGAGCGGAATTTGCCCGCGTCGATTTTCGACATTCCGCTCCAGCCTGTCGGGAAGAGCGCCGCGTGCCACGCGAAGAGGCGCTCTTGCGTGAGCGGGCGGTCGAAATTTCCGGTCGCGTCCATCATCATGCGGACGACGCCGTCAACATACCTGCTCGGCTTTGCGGGCGACTTGTATTCGATATTCAGCCTGCGCGCGACCGACGAGCGGACCTGCTCGAGGTCTATCCGCTCTCCCTCGATTTCGTGCGACTTTATGATTTCGTCGGAAAAGCTGCCCAAGGCTTGCTCGTTTTTTATGTCGAAGCCGAGCGCGCCCATTTTGCCGACAAGCTTGCCTTGCGCGAACGCGGCGCGCGAGAGCGCGGGTTGAACCGCCCCCGCCTTCCAGACAAATTTTGGCCAGCCTTTTCGCTCGTAGATATACATAAAAGTTCCCTTGTACGCGCGGATAAAAGCAGCTTTTGCCAAAGCGCGCAAGCTTTTTCTCCGCAAATTTTGCGGAGCAAATTATTTTTTTCTCCGCATTTTTTGCGGAGTATTTTTTTGTTTTGCTCCGCAAGGGAACAGCATTACGCGGGAAAAGGCGGGCGCGGCGCGCAAAAAAAAACGGCGACAAAAAGCGGCGCAAGAACGCGCGCGCGGGGAACAAAAAAGCGGCTTTTTTCAAAGCCGCTTTTTTGGAAATTTTACAATTTGCCGCCGCGTTATTTTCTTCTGCGCCACGCGGCGAAGCCGAGGGCGATGAAGCCCAAGAGCGCCGCCCACGTCGAGGGCTCGGGGATCGTGAGCGTCACCCAGCCATCGTTGCCAAGAATGCCCATGCCCAAGAAGCTGCCTTCGGTTTCGTCGCCGTAGAGCCTGACGTATGTGCCAACCCTGTCGGCGACGGCGTCGCTAAAGCGGTTGATGTAAACGGCGTCTTCCCTAAAGTTGAAAATCTTCAGGTAGGCGTTTGTGGAGTTAAAGACATTCGTGGTGTTTTCCACCAAGCGGAGCACGCCGGTGTCGCCCAGCGTTACGGAAAGGTCGCCATAGCCGGAGCCGAGCGCGCTGGAGCCGCCGTTGACAAACAGCGTGGTAAAGGTTTGGTCGGAGTTTATGGTCAAATTGTTGTTTTTGCTGGAATTCGTGGTGGCGAGCCTTACGGGGTCGCCAGAGGCGTTTTCAAACGCGTCAGCCTGATTGAGGATAAGGTTGTTGTTAGCGTTGAAAACTATTCTGCCGTTGTCGCCGTTAATTCTGAAGTGCGCGCCGGAATTGACGGTAACGGTCGCCATTACCGCCGCCGCGGTGCCGCCGCCTTGAAGCACAATTCTGTCGTAAACGGTCCAGTTGGCGCCGCTGTTAAAGTTGGCGGGGCGCAAGAATGCGACATTGCCCGCGGTCTGCGTAAACGTGCCGGTCGCGCTCACTATCTTGACAAAGTCCATGGCGGTGGCGGTCGTTATGTCGCCGTAAAGGTAATAGGAACCGCCCGCGTTCATTGTGACGGTCGAGCTCAACGCGAAGTTCCACGACGCTCCGCTTGCGAGAGTGTAGTTGCCGGTGTCGGCAAAAGTAATCTTGCCGCCGCTTCTTACAAAGAGCCGCGCGCCCGACTCGCTAAAATTCATAGCGGCGAGATTCGAGTGTTTCATTGTAAACGTGCCGGAAATGTCAATCGTGCCGCTGGCGCCAATGACCATTCCGCCATACCAATCGACCGACGCGCCGGAGTTAACATACAGGTTCGACTTGTTGTAAGTTCTGTTGTTGCCGATGGTCGACGTCGCGGTCGTGGTGACGGTGTATTTGGCGTTTTTAAAATAGAGAGACTGCGTCTGCGGGTATTTTTCTTCCGAGCCACTCGTGAGAACAAACTTTGCCACATTCACGTTAAGCGCGACGCCCGAAGCTGTGGAGTTGTCGAAGTTCAGCGTAAAGGCGTTCATTGACCAATTGCCCGAGGAAAGGACGGTCGTGTTCGCCGTCGAAGTTTGGGCGTCGATATTGAGAGTGCCGAGCGCGATGTCCACAGAGCCGACATCCTCGCCGTTTATGGCGGAAACTTTGGAGTAAGTGGTGGTTAAGGCGTTGCCGACGGTGTACCGGTTGCCCGACGTCGAGTTAAGAATGATGTCGTCCGCGTTGTCGTGGGCTACGTTTATGCTCGCACGCTCCGAAGAAACGCCGTTTACGGTTTGCGTTGTTGCGTTTGCCGCCACCGCGACGGCGGCGCAAAACAAAGTTGCCAATGCTTTTTTCATAGACATAGTTTTGGTTAAAATTCTATAATAAAAAAAGCAGCCCCGACCGCGGTGTCAACCAAAATATTGTTTTTTTTTAAAATTTTACAAATTTTCCCTTGACTGCTCCCCGTCCTTTATATTTTTAATTATGCCAACAATACGACTACTATGAAAAAATTGCTTGCCACTCTCCTTGGCGCGACATGCGCGGCGCATCTTTTCGGCGCGACGCAGGAATTTAAAGGCGGCACGGGTACTAGCTCGCGCAGTGAAGTATCCTCTGCCGATCCCGCCAACGACGCGCTCCTGAAATCCGACACGGGTACATATTATAAGACGCCGACCACCAGCAGTACAGAGACATTCAAGTCTCTGCGCGCGGTAACGGGCGAACCCGGATCTTACTCCAACGCCGAAGCGAACTTCTCAACTGGCACTCTTATTATAGACCCCAACTCTTCCGCGGCGAACATCGCCGCTTTCACGACTTCGAGGTTCACCTACAACTATATGACGCTCACTTTCAAGAACTCAGCCGCGACGGCGGATTCGAGCGTAGATATTGTATTCGGAACGTTCTCTTACGCGGGCGGCACAAGCAGCCAAAAGCAGTATCTTAATTTTTACGACGACACCTACAACGTTTCCACGTCCTCTTTGACGACCGTCGGCAACAGCAATTCAAGCGCGACTTCGACGACCGGCTTTTATATCGATTCCACCGCGAAAGTCAACTGGGGCGGCGCGCGCATAATCTTCAACAATAGCGCCGTAGCGACCATAAACGGCGAACTTTACACCGACAACAAAACGCCAATCACCTTGGCGAGCGGCGCGACGATGAACGTCGCCTCGGGCGGAAAGCTGAGTTTGGGAAGCGCCTTGACAATGGAATCGGGCTCGACCCTCACGCTCGCTTCAGGCTCGACGTTTACGATGCAGGTCGGCGCCGCGAACACGCTCAACGGCACGATAAATACCGCGGTGGCGATGACGTTCGTTAAAATTTCTTCGACGGCGGGCACGTTCAACCAGACCGCGGGCGGGGTCACATTCCAGCGCCCCGTCACGTTCAACAGCGGCGCGAATTGGACTGTCGCCGAAAAAATCACCCTCTACGGCAACTCCGGCGCGGAAAAGACAGCGGTAATGACCGTCAACAACGGCGCGAATATCGTCTTAACGCATAACGCGGGGACGAAAGCGCGCGTAATTTTTAGCGGCAACAACGAGCTGATTTTGAACAAGGCGAACGCATTCGCCGACGGCTCGGGCGACCCCATCGCGCTCGTTACCGTATATTCGAGCACAAGCAACATAATGCGCGTCAACGCCGACCAAGACTTTAAATACGTTTATGTGAACGGCAACACGAACCCCGTCGGCTCGGGCTATGGAGACCTCTCGATATTCCTCGACGGCGGTTCCGTCTTGCGCTTCCTCGGGGACGAATCAAACCCCGCGTTAAGCTCGACAAACGCGAACCTCAAAATCTTCAACTTCGAGGAGAACTTGGTTTACTTTAGCTACGACGACACTGTCGCCGAGCGCGTCAACACATACGTCAAGCTCTACGCCGACGACACCGAAGAGAGCTTCTTGGGCATGGGCGTTCTGCGCGAGACAGGCTGGCTTTCGCTCACGCCTATCCCCGAACCCGCGACTTGGGCGGCGTTCTTGGGCTTTGCCGCGCTCGGCTTCGCGGCGTGGCGCAGGAAAAAATAAGAAATTTAAAGCTCCGCTTTGCGGAGCTTTTTTTTGTTTTCTACCGCGCGGGCAACGCCCGCGCTGTAATATTCAATGCCGCATAAAATATTTAAAAAAACGCTTGACTTAACTTGCCATTTTATATTTTTTAATTTAGCTTTTAACAAAAGACGAAATATCTTTAGACAGACAATACTATGAAAAAAACCGCTCTCTCTATCATAACACTCATTTCCTTTGCGGCGGCTATGAACGCTAAGGACGTAGTCGTAAAGCCTACGTCGGATACCCGCGCGAGCATAAACGTTTCGCACGACGATTCCGACACCCTTATTATGAATTCGTCGCTCTTCGACAAATACGGCTCGGGCACGGTCTCCAACAACCCGACATACGCCGCGGTTAGAGTGATAAACGGCGAAAGCGCCGGCAACGCCAGCATCGCAGTCGGAGCTTTGACGATTGACGCAAACTCAAGCGTCGCGAACTACAACGCATTGAGCGCCGACACTTGGGCGATGAATTATTACACCCTCACTTTCCGCAACACAAACGCTTCGGCGGCGTCGGTGAACGTGAATCTCAATACTCTCACCCTCGCGAGCACCGCGACTGGCTCAGTCACGCAATACCAGTATATCAACTTTAAGGACACCACCTACAACCTAAGCGCGACGACCGTAAACCTCGGCAATACCGGTAAAAACTACAAGCAGAACACTTCCACATTTACTGTCGATTCCGGCGCGACAGTAAATTGGACAGGCAGCAACTTCTACGTTCAGCAAAACGGCATAATAAACATCAACGGCACGCTGACTTTGACGGGGCAATTCACCCTTGCGCAAGAGGGCGCGACCATCAATGTAAGCGACGGCGCCACCTTTAACGCTACGGAAACGTCCGCCGCCAAATTCACGATGAATGCGGGCACGACAATGAACGTCGGCACAAACAGCACCGTATACTTTACCAACGGCTCAACCTCGTATCTGAACGGCACGATTAACACCGCTTCGGCGATGGCGTTCAGGAAAATCAATACCTCCACAGGCACGTTCACCCAGACCGCGGGCGGCGTTACATTCTACCGCCCCGCGACCATGAATAGCGGCGCCAACTGGACGGTTTACGACAAAGTGACTCTTATGGGCGGCGACACAACCGAAGCGCGCACGGCAGCCCTCACCATCAACGACGGCGTGACCTTTAAAATCTCCGGCACAAAACCGCGCATAATTTTCCAAGGCCATAGCGACCTTGTCCTCAACAAATCCGACGCGGTTCTCGACCCAAGCGGCAACCCCATTGCACTTATCACCTATTCGGACACTTCGAACAACAAAATGCATGTCAACGCCGACCAGACTTTCGACCGCCTCCTTGTCAACAACAGCGACCTTTCGATGTATCTCGGCAGCGGCGCGGTCATAAGGTTTGACCCCGAAACTTACGCCTCTTTCAGCGCCAACACCGCGTATCTTAAAATATTCAACTTTGCGGAGGACAGCGTTTACTTTAAATACACCGAATCCGTCGCGGCGACTGTAAACAATTATGTCAAGCTCTATGGCGACGACACCGAAGGCAGCTTCCTCGGCATGGGCATTCTCGGCACCGACGGCTGGGTAACGCTCACAATCCCCGAGCCCTCCACATGGGCGGCATTGCTCGGCGCGATAGTCCTCGGCTTCGCGATTTACCGCAGACGTAAATAAGAAATAAAAAATAAGAAATAAGAAAAAGCTCCGCAAGTCGGAGCTTTTTTGTTTTCTGTCGCGCGCGAGCGACAGCAATGCGCGCTGTAATCTTCCGCTTCAATCCCAAAGCAAATTTAAAAGCTAACCGCGCGCACTTCGTGCGCGCTGACTAGGCGCGTCAAAGTGCGGCTAGTACGAGTATTTGGGCGGCGTGGCGCAGGGAGCATACCCACGTATGTGACCAAGCCTAAGCCGCCCAAAGCGGAGTAATAGCTGTGCTTTCACGCGCCCAATTCTAAAATCTACCGCGCGCGAGCAAAGCAACGCGCGCTGTAGATTAAGGGCAAAAATGATTGACATCCCCGCAAGATTTTTGAAACTCGGCTCAATCGTTTGAGACAATATTTTTTCAATCGCTAAAAAAAAGGAGAACAATCATGATAAAATTTGCGGTAGTCGGAATGGGCCCGATAGGCTCGATGCACATCGACAACATTATGGCGGGGAAAATCGGCGGCGCGGCTCTCGCGTGCGTCTGCGAGCAGCGCCCCGTCGACGACCCCAAATACGCGGGGCTTAAAATTTACAAAGACATCGACGAAATGCTCGCCGCGGGCGGGTTCGACGCGGTGATAATCTCGACGCCGTCTTTCACGCACTTTCCGCTCGCGAAGAAATCGCTCGAAGCGGGCTTCCACACGCTCGTCGAAAAGCCGATCGCCCTCTGCACCGCCGACGCGATCGAGCTTCAAAACATCGCCAAGAAAGCGGGCAAAACCTGCGCGATTATGCTCAACCAGCGCACGACGCCCCTCTACGCGCGCATAAAACAGCTCATCGACGCCGGCGAAATCGGGAAAATCAACCGCATCTCGTGGACGATGTCGAACTGGTACCGCCCCGACATCTACTTCTCGTCGAGCCCGTGGCGCGGCACTTGGAAAGGCGAAGCGGGCGGGGCGCTCATCAACCAGTCGATACACAACATCGACATCTGGGCGTGGGCGTTCGGCATGCCCGAAAAGCTCCGCGCGTGGTGCAAATACGGAAAATACCACGACATCGAAGTCGAGGACGAAGTCATTTGCCACATGGACATGCCCGGCGGCGCCGGCGCGACGTTCATCACCTCGACGGGCGAGCACCCGGGCTCGAACAGGCTCGAGATCGCGGGCGACAAGGCGTTTGTCGTGGCTGAAAACGACCAGCTGAAAATCTCGCGCTTCAAGGGCACGACGCTCTCGGAATACACCGCGAACACCCTCTACATGTTCGGCTCGCCCGACGTCGAGGAAACCGTCGAGACCTTCGAGGGCAAGGGCGAGCAGCACGTGGGCGTTCTCAAAAATTTTGTGGGAGCTCTCGAGGGCAAGAACGCGCTCGACTTCGACGGCTCGCAAGGGGAGCTTTCCTTGGAGCTCGCCAACGCCATGCTGATGTCGTCGTGGACGGACTCCGAAATAAGCCTGCCGCTCGACCACGCCGCGTATAAAAAACTTCTCGACGAAAAAATCGCGGCATCGAAGCTTCGCGAAAACCCGCGCAAGAACGCGGTCGTGGACTTCAAAAAATCGTTCAGATAAGGGGACGGAAAAATGCCGCAAAAACACTCAACCGGCTACGACTATGTCCCCGACGGCGAGATGCGCCGCGCCGTAAACGATGGCGAGCTTCTCTTCGCCGCCGCGGGGCTCGACCACGGGCACATCTACGCGATGGCGCAGGGGCTGCGCAACGCGGGCGCGCAATGCGCAAAAGTCTGGGATCCCGACCCCGAAAAAATCGCGCAGTTTATCTCGCGCTTTCCGGACGTCCCAGCGGCGAAATCGCTCGATGAAATTTTGTCCGACCCGAAAATCGCCCTCGTGGCGAACGCGGGAATCCCCGCCCACAGAGCCGAAATGGGCGAAGCCGCGCTGAAAGCGGGCAAGCACTTTTTTGTCGACAAGCCCCCGTTCACGACGCTCGATCAGCTCGAGAAAGCGCGCAGGCTTGTAAAGGAAACGGGGCTAAAATATATGCCCTACTACGCCGAGCGAATCCACAACGAGGCCGCCGAGCGCGCCAACGAGCTAATCAAAAGCGGGCGCATAGGGCGGGTATTGCAGGTGCTCATCACCGCGCCGCACAGGCTCTCGAAAAACGCGCGCCCGAAATGGTTTTTCGAGCGCGCCGAATACGGCGGAATCCTCTGCGACATCGGATCGCACCAGTTCGAGCAGTTCCTCGAGTTCTCGGGCTGCGACGACGCCGAAATCAACTTCGCGCGCGTCGCCAACATGAACAACCCCGAATTTCCCGAATTGCAGGACTTCGGAGAGGCGTCGGTCAAAATGGCGAACGGCGCCTCGGGATACTGCCGCGTCGACTGGTTTACGCCCGACGGCCTGCCCGTCTGGGGCGACGGCAGAACGCTGATCCTCGGCACAAAGGGCTACATCGAGATACGCAAATACATCGACTTTTCGCGCGAGGGCAACCCGCCCCAGACGCTCTACGTCGCGGACGGCGAGCGCGTGGAAAGAATGGACTGCCTCGGGACGGGCTTTCCGTTCTTCGGAAAATTCGCGCGCGACATCGTCGACGGTACGAGCAATGCGATGTCGCAAAAGCACGCGTTCGCGGCGGCGGAGCTATCGCTGCGCGCGCAGGCTCTGGCTGAAAAACTTTCAAAATAGAAAAGGAAAAAATGGCTGAAATTCTCAACAACCAAGCCCTCGAGGCGCAGCGGCTGCAAATCGTGGAGGCGAAGAAAAAAGGCAAACTCGCGACGCTCGGGGTGTTCGCAAAATTCTCGGGCCCGGGCTGGCTGCAAAGCGCGACAACCCTCGGCGGCGGCTCGCTGGCGTCGGCGCTCTATCTGGGCGTTCTGGGCGGCTTCGGCTTTATGTGGCTTCAGCCGATAGCGATGATCCTCGGCATCGTGATGCTCGCGGCGATCTCGTACGTCACGCTCTCTATAAACGGAAAGCCCATGCAGGCGGTCAACTCGCAGATCAGCCCGATTCTCGGCTACGGCTGGGCGCTCGGCTCGCTCGTGGCGTGCATGGTGTTCGCAATGCCGCAGTTCGCCCTCGGCGTCGCGGCGATAACCCAGAACTTTGCCGCGTCCGCGCAAGCCCCGTCGGTCGGGGTCGAGGTTCTCATCACCGCGGTTTTGTTCGTCGTGGCGTTCGCGATGGTCGGAATGTACGCGGCGGGCGGCAAGGGCGTAAAGTTCTTCGAGAAAATAATAAAGCTTTCGGTCGCGGCGATCGTCGTGTGCTTCTTCGGCGTCGTGATCAGCCTTTGGTGGAACGGGAAAATCGACTGGTCGGCGGTGTTCGCGGGGTTTGTCCCCAACTTCTCGTGCCTGTCGGAGCCGAGCCGCGAGTTTATGGCGCACATTTCCAAGCTCGGCGAAGGCGGCGCCAAATTCTGGAGCGACATGATAGTCTCGCAGCAGCGCGACGTCGTGATCTCCGCCGCGGCGATGGCGGTCGGGATAAACATGACGTTCCTTTTCCCCTACTCCATGCTGAAAAAAGGCTGGAATAAAGATTTCCGCGAGCTCGCGATTTTCGACCTCGCCACGGGGCTCTTCGTCCCGTTCCTTTTGGCGACGTCCTGCATAGTGGTCGCGTCCGCCACGCAGTTTCACGCAAAGCCCGCCGAGGGCCTCGCGATCTCGCGCATAGCGGGCGGCGAGCTCGTGCCCGCGCTTGTAGGCGGCAAGGCGGCAACGCCCGCGCCGAACCTCGTAAAGCCGTATATCGCGCTTCTCGACAGCAGAATCGAAGCCGCACTCTCGAAAAAGGGCGAGTCTTTCGCCGCTTTGCCCGAGCCGCAAAAAGACGCCCTGCGCAACGCCCTTCCCATGCCCGAAAAGGAAATGGCCGCGATGCTCGTAAAGCGCGACGCCTCGAACCTCTCCGAAACCCTCGCGCCGCTTCTTGGCGACGACGTCGCCCGCTACGTGTTCGGGCTGGGCGTGCTCGGCATGGCGATAAACGCGGTGCTGATGAATATGCTAATTTGCGGGCTCTGCTTCGCGGAAATTCTCGGCAAGGGATTGAACCCGAAGTGGCAGCTCGGAGGCTCGGCGATTATCGCGTTAAGCGCGGTCGCGTCGGTGTTCTTCAAGGGCGCGAAGATGTGGCTCGTAATCCACGCGGGCGTGATCGCGATGGTGCTTTTGCCGATCGCGTACGGCGCGTTCCTCGTAATAATGAACAGCGAGAAAATCCTCGGTCAGGAGCGCCCGAGCGGCGGCAAGCGCGCGCTTTGGAACGCGCTTATGTGCTGCTCTCTCGCGGCGAGCTCGGTGGCGAGCCTGTATGTCCTCTGGAACAAGCTCGGATATATTGGGCCGACAGTCTTCGCCGCGTTCCTCGCGCTCGTCGTTGCGTCAAACCTGCTTCTTAAAAAATCGAAAAAAATATAATGAAAGACCTCTTTGACATAAAAGGAAAAGTTATCGCCGTAACGGGCGCGACGGGCGTTCTCGCGGGCGAAACCGCGCGGTATCTGGCGTCCCGCGGGGCGAAAGTCGCGTTCATCGGCAGAAACGGGGAAAAGCTCGCGCAGGCGGAAAAATTCCTCGCCGAAAACAATCTCGACGGCGCCGCGATAAAGGCGGACGTGATGAGCCGCCCCGACCTTGCCGCCGCGAAAGAAAAAATCCTCGGCAAGTGGGGGACGCTCGACTGCCTCGTAAACGGCGCCGGCGGCAACCGCCCCGGCGCGGTGATACCGCCCGACAAAAGCTTCTTCGGGCTCGACCTCGCCGCGTGGGAGGACGTTTTCAAGCTCAACATGGAGGGCACTCTTTTGCCGACAATCGTCTTTGGCGAAATTTTCCAAGAGACGAAGAAAGGGTCCATCGTAAACTTTTCGTCGATGACAGCGCAGCTTGCGGTCACGCGCGTTCTCGGCTACTCGAACGCGAAAGCGTCGATAGACAACCTCACCAAATGGCTCGCCGTCGAGTTCGCAAAAAAAATCGGCAACGGCGTGCGCGTCAACGCGGTCGCGCCGGGGTTCTTTCTCAGCGAGCAAAACAGGGCGCTCCTGACAAACCCCGACGGCTCGCTCACCTCGCGCGGCGACGACATCATAAAAGCCACGCCCTTCGCCCGCTTCGGCGAGTCTGAGGAAGTCTGCGGGGCGATACACTATCTTTGCTCCGACGCGTCGAAATTCGTAACGGGAACCGTCATGGCGATCGACGGCGGCTTCTCCTGCTTCTCGGGGGTCTAATTTATGGAAATGCTAAAACAAGGCTTCAGATGGTACGGCGACAACGATCCCGTATCGCTCGACTTTATCCGCCAAAGCGGGGCGACAAGCGTGTACAGCTCGCTCCACCACATTCCCTACGGCGAGCTGTGGACTGTCGAGGAAATCGAAAAACACAAGGCAAAAGCCGCGGCGCACGGGCTGGAGTGGGACGTTGTCGAGTCTCTCCCCGTCTCCGAGGACATGAAGCTTCGCACCGGCGACTACAAGCGCCACTTTGAAAATTATAAGGAGAGCATTCGCAACCTCGCAAAATGCGGCATAAAGAAAATCATCTACAACTTTATGCCCGTTCTCGACTGGATCCGCACCGACCTGCACTTCCGCCTGCCCGACGGCTCGCGGTGCCTGCGCTTCGACCCCGTCCAGTTCGCCGCCTTCGACATCTTCGTTCTAAAGCGCGACGGCGCCGACCGCGAGCGCTCGCCCGAACAAGTCGCAAAGGCTAAGGCGTTTTTCGACAGCCTCGACGACGCCGCGAAAAAGGCGTTCGAGCGCTCGATTATCGACGTTTTCCCCGGCTGCAAAATGGGGCTTGAAATCGAGGACGTGCGCAAAATGCTCGCGCGCTACGACGGCTACACGCCGCAAAAGCTCAAGGCGAACCTCGTCGCGTTCCTCGAGGAAACAACGCCCGTCGCCGAAGAGTGCGGCGCATTCTTGGCGATACACCCCGACGACCCTCCCTTCCCCGTCCTCGGGCTGCCGCGCATAGCTTCGCGCGTCGAGGACTTTCTCGAAATCTTCAAGGCGTGCCCGTCGAAGGCGAACACGATTTGCTTCTGCACCGGCTCGCTCAGCGCGGGGCTGCACAATGACATCTCCTCTATGGCGGACAAGCTCGCCGACAGAATTTACATCGCCCACCTGCGCAGCACGCAGGTCGACGCCGACGGCAGCTTCTACGAGGCGGGGCATCTCGAGGGGCGCGTGCCAATGGTCGAAGTCGTGCGCAAGCTCATGAAGCTTCAGGACGCGCGCCTTAAAGCCGGCGGGGAGAAAATCGTCTTCCGCCCCGACCATGGCAGGGACATGGCCGACGACCTTTCCAAGCCGCCGACCGCGAACCCGGGCTACTCGTATATCGGCAGAATGAAAGGGCTCGCGGAAATCCGCGGCGTGATGAAAGCGCTGTCGAACGAATAAAAAAATATCCGCAAAAAAAACGGGGGCTTTGAAAAAAGCCCCCGTTTTTGTTTGCCCGCTTGCCGCGCCTTATTCGCCCATTTTTTCGAGCCTCGGCGAGATGATGTGCATGGCGAGAGTCGCCGCCACATACGCGACCGACGCGAACGCGAAAATCAGCGTGTAGTTGTTGTTCGTAGCCTCCAGAATGTAGCCGATAGACTTCGAGAGCACGAGCGCCCCGACCGCGGCGCAAGTCGTGCCGAGCCCCGTAATCGAGGCTATGCTGCTCTTCGGCGCGACGTCGCCGACGATTGAATAAAGGTTCGCCGAATACCCTTGGTGCGCCGCCCCCGCGAAGCCGACGAGAATCGCCACAACCCACGCGCTCGACGTGTGCGGGGCGAAGAACACCGGGCATACAAAGAGCGCGCAGACGAGCAGCGCGATTTTTCTCGAAAAGTTCAGCGTCTTGCCGCGCGCGATAAGCGCGGAGGAAATCCAGCCGCCCGCGACGCTGCCGAAACACGCCATAAGATAGATTGTCGCAAGCAGGGGCATCTGCGCCTTGAGGTCGAGGCCGAACTGCTTGTGCAAAAAGCTCGGCATCCAGAAAAGGTAGAACCACCAGATCGGCGAAGTCAGGAACATTCCCGCCGAGAACGCGCAAACCTGCCTGTATTTCAAAAGCGAAAGCCACGGAATTTTTTTCTGCGGCTGATCGCCGCGCCCCGCGGGGTCTTTTTTGATGTAGTCAAGCTCCGCCGCCGAGACGAAGCGCGACTTGTCGGGCGCGGAATAGAGGAAAATCCAGAACGCGATCCAGATTACGCCCGCCGCGCCGAGAGCCGCGAACGACATTCTCCAGCCGAGCGAATACGCGAGGATCGGAACGATGATCGGCGCGACAATCGCCCCGACGTTGCTGCCGGTGTTGAAAATGCCGGTCGCAAGCGCCACTTCCTTTCGCGGGAACCACGTCGAAACCGAGCGTATCGCCGCGGGGAAATTGCCGCCCTCGAAAATGCCGAGCCCGACGCGCGCGGCCATAAAGCCCATCGCGCTTGTGATCGAAAGCCCGAAAAGGTCGAACGGGTGGACGAGCGCGTGCGCGGCGGTCGCCGCGCTCCAGAAGAACGCCACAACCACCATTCCCCAGCGCACGCCGATTTTGTCGATGAGCATTCCCATCAGCACCGAGCCCACCGCGTACGCGATCTGGAACGCCGCAACGATGTTCGAGTAGTCGATTTCCGACCAGCCGAACTCCTCCTCGAGCGCGGGTTTTAGCAGGCCGATAATCTGCCTGTCCATGTAGTTTATCGCGGTTATCGCGAATAGCAGGCAGCAAATCACCCACCTAAAATATCCGATTTTATTATTCATAATTTTAGAATTTAAAATAGTTTTTCGCGTTCAGATAGGATACCCTGCGCGCGCACTCGCCGACGAGCCCGAGGTCCTGCGGAAGCTCGCCGCCCGCCATTTCCGAGCCGAGAATGTTGCACAAAATTCTTCTGAAATACTCGTGGCGCGGATACGACAGGAACGAGCGCGAATCCGTCACCATTCCGACGAAATTCGAGAGCGCCGAAAGCTGCGAGAGCGCCTCGAGCTGCCTTTTAATGCCGTCGCTTTGGTCGAGGAACCACCAGCCCGAGCCGATTTGCATTTTGCCCGCGCACTCGCTGCCCTGAAAGTTTCCGAGCATCGTGGCGAGAACCTCGTTGTCCTTCGGGTTGAGGTTGTAGAGGATAGTCCTGCCAAGCTCGCCGCGCCTGTCGAGCTCGTCGAGGTGCCTTGCCAGAGGCTCGGCGAAGTTCGATTCGCCGATCGAGTCGAAGCCGGTGTCGGGCCCGAGCTTTGCGAACATTTTCGAGTTCGCGTTTCGCAGCGCGCCGATGTGAAGCTGGCGCGTCCAGCCCGCGCGGCAGTCCATCGCGCCGCACTCGAGCAAAACCGCCGAGCGGAACTTCGCGGATTCCTCGGGAGTCGGAACCTTGCCCGATAGGACTTTCGCCAGAATCGCGTCGAGCTCCGATTCGGTCGCGGGCGCGTAGTAAACGGTGTCGAGCCCGTTGTCGGAAAGGCGGCAACCGAGCGAGTCGAAGTAGTCGTGCCTGCGCCCGAGCGCGCAAATCAGATCGGCGAACTTCGAGATTGCCATGCCCGACGCGCCGGAGAGCTTTTCGATATACGCGCGGTACGCGGCGGGGTCGCCGACGGCGTGCGCCTTGTCGGGGCGGAACGTGGGCAACACCTTGATTTCAAAATTTTGTTCGCGCAATTTTTTGTGCGCGGAAAGGTCGGAAATCGGATCGTCGGTCGTGCAGACGACCTCGACTTTCGAGCGGCGCATGCACTCGCGCGCGGTCAGCCCGCCGCGCAGGACGGCGTTGGCGCGCTCCCAAACTTCGTCGGCGGTCGCGGGCGAGAGCAGAACGTCGTCGATGCCGAAAAACCGCGCCATTTCCAAATGCGTCCAGTGGTAGATCGGGTTGCGCAAAAGGCGCGGCATGGTTTCGGCGAACTTGTCGAATTTTTCCCTGTCGGAGGTGTCGGAGCCGGTGCAAAAACGCTCCTCGACGCCGTTGCTGCGCATTGCGCGCCATTTGTAGTGGTCGCCCCCGAGCCATACCTGCGCGACATTGTCCCACCGCTTGTCCTCCAAAATCTCGTTCGGATCAAGATGGCAGTGGAAATCAATTATCGGCTCGTCCTTCGCGTAGCCCTCGAAGAGCACCCTTGAAAAATCGTTCTTCAATAGGAACGAATCATTGATAAATTTCACCCTATCCATAACCGCAAAACTTTACCCGCCCCCTCCCCCCTGTCAACAAAAAATAGTATTGTTTAGTATTGTAACCTTTCAGGCACGCGGAAGCTTGCGGGGGGGGCGCGTGAAAATACCCCTATTACTCCGCTTTGGGCGGCTTAGGCTCGGTCACATACGTGGGTATGCTCCCGTCGCCACGCCGCCCAAATACTCGTACTAGGGGCATTTTGACGCGCCTAAGCAGCGCGGGCGGGCGTTCCACCCGCCCGCGCATGAAGCTTTTTAAACTTGCTTTGGAAGCTGAAGTGGGAATTTTACAGCGCGCTTTGCGCGCGAGAAAAAAATAGAACGCGCCGCTTCGCATGGGCGCAGTTCTATTTTTTTAATGTAAAATTGAGGATAGCTGAAAAACAATCAGTTTTCTGACAGGGTAAGAACCGAAAATTTTGCGGGAGCAAAATCGGTTCTCGGGGGCGCAAGCCCCCGCTATGCCGTGCAGGCTGCTAGCCTGCCGCTTCGCAGGGGCGCGGTTCTATTTTTTTAATGTAAAATTGAGGATAGCTTAAAAACAATCAGCTTTCTGACAGGGGAAGAACCGAAAATTTTGCGGGAGCAAAATCGGTTCTTGGGGGCGCGAGCCCCCATAATGCCCTGCATGCTGTTAGCATGCCCGTGCAGGCTGCCAGCCTGCCGCGCCCTACAACGCCGCGTGGAATGTCCGGGACACTACGTCTTGTTGTTGGGGCTTGGTGAGCTTGATGAAGTTTACGGCGTAGCCCGAGACGCGAATGGTGAGCTGGGGATACTTCTCCGGGTGATCCATCGCGTCGAGCAAGACTTCGCGCAGAAGCACGTTTACATTCAGGTGCTGGCCGCGCTTTGCCATGTAGCCGTCGACGAGCCCGACGAGATTTGAAATCCTCTCCGCGGCGGTTTTGCCGAGGGTGTTCGGGATAATCGAGAACGTGTTGGAGATGCCGTCTTTCGCGTGTTCGAACGGGAGCTTCGCAACCGAGCAGAGCGAGGCGAGCGCCCCGTTTGTGTCTCTGCCATGGAACGGGTTCGCGCCCGGGGCGAACGGAACGCCGGCTTTTCTGCCGTCGGGGGTGTTGCCTGTTTTTTTGCCGTAGACGACGTTTGAAGTTATGGTCAAAATCGACTGCGTTTGTATCGCCTTGCGGTAGGTCGGCAGCTTGCGGATTTTGTCCATGAAGCGCTTTACGAGCGAGGTCGCGATAGAATCTACGCGGTCGTCGTTGTTGCCGTATTTGGGGAAGTCGCCCTCTATCTCGAAGTCGACGGCGAGGCCTTCCTCGTTGCGAATGGGCTTTACTTTCGCGTATTTTATCGCCGAGAGCGAGTCCGTCACGACCGAGAACCCCGCGATGCCGCAGCCGAGCTTGCGCACGACGTCGCGCGTCATAAACGCCATTTGTGCTTTCTCGTAGTAGTAGTGGTCGTGCATGTAGTGGATTATGTTGAGGGCGTTGACGTACGTGCGGCTGAGCCAGTCCATCATTTTGTCGAAGCGCGCGTCGACCTCCTCATAGTTGAGATATTCCGAGGTGATCGGCTCGATTCCCTTCGCGACCTGCGCGCCTGTGCGCTCGTCGCGGCCGCCGTTTATGGCGTAAAGGAGGGCTTTTGCGAGGTTCGCGCGCGCGCCGAAGAACTGCATTTCCTTGCCGATGACCATGGGCGAGACGCAGCACGCGATGCCGTAGTCGTCGCCGAACGACGGGCGCATGAGGTCGTCGTTTTCATACTGTATCGCGGAGGATTCGATCGACGTTTTCGCGCAAAATTCCTTCCAGCCGCGCGGGAGGTTTTCCGACCAGAGAACGGTGAGATTCGGCTCGGGCGCGGGGCCGAGGTTGCAAAGCGTGTGCAGCATTCTGAAGCAGTTTTTGGTGACGAACGTTCTGCCGTCGTCGTTCATTCCGCCGACGGATTCGGTCACCCAAACGGGGTCGCCGCTGAAGAGGTCGTTGTATTCGGGAGTGCGCAGGAAGCGCACCATGCGGAGCTTGATTACAAAGTCGTCGACGATTTCCTGCGCCTGCTCTTCGGTGAGAGCCCCGCGCGCGAGGTCGCGCTCGGCGTAGATGTCGAGGAACGTCGTCGTTCTGCCGAGCGACATCGCCGCGCCGTTTTGGTCTTTGACGGCGGCGAGATACGCGAAGTAAGTCCACTGGACGGCTTCCTTAAAGTTGCGCGCGGGCTTGGAAATGTCGACGCCGTAGAACGACGCCATGCGGCGGATGGCCTCGAGAGCCTCGATTTGCTCGGAGAGCTCTTCGCGCGTGCGGATAAGCTCGGCGTCCATCATGGCGCCATCCGACTCCGCCTTTTCGCGCTTTTTGTCGGCGATGAGAGTGTCGATTCCGTACAGCGCGAGCCTGCGGTAGTCGCCGATGATTCTGCCTCTGCCGTAGGCGTCGGGCAGGCCCGTTATGATCGCGCTTTTGCGGGCGGCGAGAATATCGGGCGTGTAGGCCTGATAGACGGCGGTGTTGTGCGTCTTGCGGTATTTTGTGAAGATTTCCTTGACGCGCTCGTCCTCTTTGAGCCCGTATGCCTCGCAGGAGTTGTGCACCATTCTGTATCCGCCGAAAGGCATTATCGCGCGCTTGAGCGGGGCGTCGGTCTGGAGCCCGACGATGATCTCGTTTTCCTTGTCGATGTAGCCCGCCTTGTGCGAGTCGATTTGCGAGGGCGTGGAGACGTCGGCGTCGAGGCAGCCGTTCTTTTCCATTTCCTTTTTCATCAGGACGAGAACTTTGTCCCAGATGGCCTTTGTGCGCGCCGTCGCGGGCGCGAGAAACGAGGCGTCTCCCTCGTACGGAGTGTAGTTTTTCTTGATGAAATCGAGGGTGTCGACGCTCTCCGTCCACTTGCCGACTTTAAACCCTTCCCATGCCTCTTTATCGAATTCTATTTCCATTTTTTTGCGCTTTTTTTTATTAAAAATATCGTCCATTTCTACTACCCTGCCCCCCCTTGTAAACCAAAAAAATTTTTTTATTTTTTTCGGCGGGCAAAAGCCGATTTTTGCCAAGTTTTTGCGCCGATTTTTCTTGAAAATCCCCGCCCGAAAACGATTATTTTCAGGCGACAAAAGAACAACAAAATACGCAACTTATTATGAAAAAAACACTCGCAATTTTACCCCTGTTTTTTGCGCAGCTGGCGGCGGACGCCGCGCCCGCAAAGCCGTTCGACGCGACCGTCGGGGAGTTTTTCAAAAACCCCGTCGGATACTCGCTCGATGGGCTGTCGCTCTCGTGGAAGCTGCCCGCCGAGGAGGGCGTTTTCGGCGCGCGCCAAACGGCGTATAGAATCGTCGCGGCAAAGACTCCCGACGGCTTCGAGAAAGGGGCGGTCTGGGACAGCGGAAAGGTCGAGTCCGACAGGTCGGTTTTCGTTCCATACGGGGGCAAGCCGCCCGCCTCGCGCGAGAGGCTCTACTGGCGCGTCCGCTACTGGGACGGGAAAGGCGAGGCGTCGGAGTGGTCGGATACAAATTTTTTCGAGGCGGGGCTGTTGAAAAATTCGGACTGGAGCGCGAAGTGGATCAGCGCGGCGGATCCGCTCGTCAAGGCTGAAACGGTCATAGACCGCCCGAAATGGAAATGCAAGTTCCCCGCCGACTACGTCCCGTGCGCCTATTTCCGCAGGGAGTTTGACGCCGGCAAAAAAATCGCCTCGGCGCGGCTTTACGTGGCGTCGCGCGGGCTGTTCGAGTTCTACGTCAACGGCAAAAAAGTCGGGGACGAATTTTGGGGGACGGGCTGGACAGACTACAACGTAAGGATTCAGGCGAACGCCTACGACATAACAAAAATGCTGCGCCGAAACAGAAACACGGTCGCCGCGGTGATCGGCGACGGCTGGTTCAGCGGGCACATCGGCTGGAAGCCGAAGAAGCGCGGCATGTACGGCGACCGCCCCGAGCTTCTTGCGCAAATAGAGATAACCTACGAGGACGGCGAAAAGGCGGTCGTCGCGACGGACGAGAGCTGGAAATACTCGTTCGGCCCGATTGTCTATTCCGACATCTACGACGGCGAGACCTACGACGCCCGCCTCGAAATGAAAGGCTGGAACGAAAACGGCTTTGGCGATTCGTCGTGGAAAACTCCGAACGCAAAGCCCGTCGGGCAAACGCCGCTTATCGAGCCGCGCCGCAGCCAGCCGATAAGAATAAAAGACGTCCTCGTTCCCGTTTCGGTGAAAAAAATCGGCGCGGGCAGATACCTTTTCGACATGGGGCAGAATATGGTCGGCTGGGCGAAGATAAGGGTGCCGTCGGAAAAAAGCAGAACCTATAAAATCGGATTTTCCGAAATGCTCGACGAGCGCGGCGAGCCCTACAAAAGCCCCTACCGCTCCGCCCGCAGCGAGGACTCCTACACGAGCGCCGGCGGCGTCATGACCGACGAGTGGCAACCGAAATTCACCTACCACGGCTTTAGATACGTCGAGCTTTCCGGCGTGCCCGAAAACGCGAAACCGACCGCCGACTGGGTGAGCGGAATCGTCCTTCACAACGACATGCCGCAGACCGGCGCGTTCGTCTGCGACAGGCCGAAAATCAACGCGCTTCAAAGCTGCGTAAGGTGGGGCATGCGCGGCAACTTCTTCTCCGTCCCGACCGACTGCCCGCAGCGCGACGAGCGGCTCGGCTGGACGGGCGACGCCCAAGTTTTCTGCCCGACGGCGGCGTTCAACATGGACGTTCTCGGCTTCTTCACAAAATGGACGCGCGACCTCGCCGACACCGCGGACAAAAACGGCAATATCGGGCATGTCGCGCCGTTCTACGAATGCGGGCGCGGGAGCCCCGCGTGGTCGGACGCCATCGCCGTCTGCCCGTGGGAAATGTATCTGGCGTACGGCGGCGAAAAAATCCTCGCCGAGAATTACGACGCGATAAAAAATTGGGTCGAGTTTATGCGCGCGGGCTCGAAAAACCTTATCCGCCCCGAGAGCGGCTACGGCGACTGGCTCCAGCCCTCGACCACGCACGGCGACAGCGGCGAATTCTGGCGCGGCAAGACGCCCCGCAGCCTCATCGGAACGGCGTATTTCGCGCGCTGCGCCGACATATTGGCGAAGTCCGCGAAAATCCTCGGCAAGACGGGCGACGCCGCGAAGTATGAAAAGCTCGCCCAAGACGTGCGCGAGGCATACAACGAGGCGTTCGTCAGGGCGGACGGCACCGTCGAGAGCCGGCAGCAGACGGCGTATCTTCTCACGCTCGCCTTCGACCTCGCGCCCGAGGGAATCCGCGCGAAGATGGCGGACAAGCTCGCCGAGGCGATAGAGAAAAACGGCGGCGCGCTCGACACCGGCTTTGTGGGCACTCCCCTGCTTAACCCCGTCCTCACGCGCTTTGGCAAGACCGACCTCGCCTACAAGCTCGTCAACAACGAGGCTTGCCCGTCGTGGCTCTACCCGCTGAGCCATGGCGCGACCACGATGTGGGAGCGCTGGGACAGCTACTCTAAAGAAAAGGGCTTCAACTCGGTTCACATGAACTCGTTCAACCACTACGCATACGGCGCGATCGGACAATGGCTCTACGCGTCGGTCGCGGGAATTTGGCGCGACGAGCTCGCCCCGGGCTACAAGAACATAATCTTCGCGCCGATCCCGGGCGGCGGCTTCAACATGGCGAGCGCCACCCACGAGACGCCCTACGGAACGGCGTCGTCGTCGTGGAAAATTTCCGACGGCGTCATGGAGTGGACGGTCGTCATTCCGCCGAACGCGACGGGCACGGTCGTTTTCCCGACAAAAAATTTCAAGACCATACGCGTCAACGGAAGCACCGTCGCGCAAAGCCGCCTGCAATTCGGCGGGGGCTTCCCGAAGATGTCGCTGCCCTCGGGGACATACAGAATGCTGCTTCGCCCGAAAGGCTACAAGTAAGACGCGCTTCGCGCAAAGAACGCGGACGGCTGCGGCGCGCGCCGCGCCGCGCGAAGTTGCGCCGCCCCTCCCCCATCGCCGCGCGCGCGGGGCGAGTTTCTTGCTTGACTTGGCAACAATACCAAAGAATACTAACTTTCATGTTGGAAAAATTCTTTACGGCGCTTTTTGCGCTCGCGCTTTTCGCGGGCGCCCGCGCGGCGAATGTCGAGCCGCAAAACTTAAAAGAGGGCGGCGAAGCCTCTAACACCGCCGCGATACAGGAGGCGATAGATCGCTGCAGCGCCTCGGGCGGCGGCGACGTCGTGTTCCCGTCGGGCGTGTATCTGACGGGGCATTTTATCATGAAAGACAACGTTCGCCTGCTGCTAAAGCCCGACACCGTCATCTTGGGAAGCGCGAGCCCCGCGGACTATCCGCGCATAAATTTGCCCTCCGCCGACGCCGATTTTAACTACACCCTCATCTACGCGAAAGGCGCCAAGAACATCGCGATCGAGGGCGGCGCGATCCGCGGGCAGGGCGAAAAATTCCCGCGCACGGGCGAGCTTTCGCACCACCGCCCGCGCAACATTCTCTTCGACTCGTGCGAAAACGTCTCGCTGAAAAATCTCGCGATGCGCTCCCCCGCATTCTGGAACGCCTTTTTCCTGCACTGCGACGGCGTGGTTATCGAAGATGTCAACATCTACGCCATGGCGAACGCCAACAACGACGGCTTGGACATCTCGAGCAAAAACGTAAAAATCAAGAACTGTTCGATAAACGCGATCGACGACGGCATCTGCCTGAAAAACGAGCACGGCAACGAATTTGTCGTCGAGAACGTCGAGATAGAAAACTGCGTCATCGCGAGCTCGTGCAACTTTGTGAAAATCGGGACGGGCTCGCAGAGCAATTTCAGAAACATCAAGGTTTCCAACTGCTCGTTCCTGCGCCCCTCGTGCGAGACGCATTTAAAGTGGCACTCGTTCGGGGCTACGAAAAATACGGCATCGAAAAAGGCTTGGAGACGGGGCTCGCGGGCATCGCGCTCGAGGCGGTCGACGGCGGCTCGATCGACGACGTGTCGATACGCAACATCTCGATGACGGGCGTGCAAACGCCGATTTTTATCCGCGTCGACAACCGCGACAGAAACAATATCGACGGCAGGAAAAGCTGCGCGCGCAACATCTCAATCGAGAATGTAGCCGCGGTTTCCGACAGCCTCATCACGAGCTCCATTACGGCCGTCGCGGGCTACAAGCTTGAAAACGTAAAAATCAAAAACTGCATATTCGACATTCTCGGCGGCGCGCCTGAATCGGCAAACGGCAACAAAATTTCCGACCCCAAAAAGGCGTATCCCGAAAACAGAATGTTCGGCAAGCTCCTGCCCGCCTACGGCTTCTTTGTGCGCAACGCCGAAAACGTCGAGCTTTCAAACGTCCAGCTTATAACCCACGGCGCGCCGGAATTTCGCCACGCGGTTTTCGCCGAAAATTCGGGGCTTCTAATCGAAAACTGCGCGGTGCAAAAGCCCGCGGGAAGCGCCCCGGCATTCAAGTTTGAAAACTCGCGCGCGCGCTTTGGCGGATACAACATCGAGCTCGACCCTCCCCGCATAAAATAAAATGACGCCCCAGCAAAAATTCCTCAAGACACTCTCGGCGAACCTGAAAAAATCCGACCTGAACAAGCCGCAGATCGTCGCCAAGACCGCCGCCGATCTCGTCAACGCGGGCGTGTTCAAGCTCGGCGACCCGATGCCCTCGATACAAAACGTCGCGGACTCCTGCCGCATCTCGAAAGAGACAATCCGGCAGGCGTACAATATCCTCAAGCGGCGGGGCGTAGTGGACTCGAAGCGCGGGCGCGCCTACTACACGATAACCGAGCGCTGCGGCGGCGCGCCGAACGTGTTTTTAATGTTCAACTATTTTGGCACGCCGCACAAAGTCGAGACTCTGCGCGGCATAATGGACGGCGTTGGCGGCGGCGCGAAGCTGTCGTTTTTCTCGCACTACAAAGACCCCGACACGTTCGTCAAGACGCTCGAGGAAGCGAAGGGCAAATACGAATACTACGTCGTCATGCCCCTTCGCGACGCCAAATGCGCCGAGGCGCTCTCGAAGCTCGACCAGTCGAAGCTCCTGCTCATCGACATCGACATCGACTATCCCGGCAAGGCTTGCCCGAAGATCGTCCAGAACTTCAACGAAAATTTCCGCGCGATACTTTGCGAGCTTTCAGCCGACATAAAAAAATACGCGGGCTTTACGCTCACGATGGTTTTAAACAACGCGCCCGAGGAGCACAAAATAGCGTTTGAAAAATTCTGCCGCGCCGAGAAGCTTCCGCACAAAATCCTGCGCCGAAAAGTGCGCCCCGAGGACGTAAAGCCGAAAACCGTCTGGATAGTTTTCGACGACGGCGACCTTGTGGAGGTCGTGAAAACCTCGAACGAGCTCGGGCTAAAAATGAAGCGCGACTACGCGCTGATAAGCTACAACGACATTCCCATAAAGCGCATAATCTGCGGCGGGATAACGACGATTTCAATCGATTTCTTCGGGCTTGGCAGGCGCGTGGCGGAGCAAATCCTAAACTGGGATCCCGCCCGCAGCGAGACGGTGCCAACGTTCCTAATCCGCGGCGCGACGCTCTGACGCGCGGAGCGAAAATTTTCCGCTCGGGTTTAATAAACCTCGCGCAGATATTTGAACGAGCCGCCCGCCTTTTTGTATTCCGCCTTGAACCGCTCCCAAAGCGTGTTGTTTGTTTTCGAGCGCGAGAAGTCGGAGATGTCGCGCAGCAAGATCATCATGCCCGCCTTGTCTTTTTTCGTTTTCGAGAGAAAAACGGTGTATGAATTTTGCGTGTACTCGTTGCGCGAAAACCGCTTTGTCGGCAGATAGCCCTCGCCGACGGTGTCGATTTCAAAATTTTTGGAAAGCAAATTCACCGAGGCGCGCGCGGCGCCGTCCGCGCCGGTCGCGACGACGTCCTCGAGCATGCTTGAAATCGAGCCGCTTCGCACGAAAAGCAGCGCGCCGGGAACGGGCATGCCGGTGTCGGCGTCGATTACTTTTATGGCGATTTCGACGATATACGGATAGCCGTCGGTCGCCATTATCGTGTTGCGCTTTTTAAAATACGCGCTCATTTCGCGCGCGATAGCCTGCGTGCGCTCGTCGCCCGAGAATTTTCTGAACGTCTCGATTTTCACGCGGTGCGGCGCCGATGCGTCCTCGCGCCGAAGCTTGACGGTCGAGACGAGAAACCCGTTTTCGTTTTTTGGGGCGTCGTAGCAGTGCGCGTATTCGTAGCCCTCTTTGCCCGCCGACGCCGCGAACTGCGAACATTCCTCGTTGACGACGGCCTCGCCCGACTCGTCGGTTTTGTAAAGCCCGTGCGAGGCGAACGGGTCGAGCGCGTCGAAAGAGTAAGCGTAAACAAACGCTCCCGATATGGGAGCACCGGTGTCGGCGTCGACCACCAACACCTTGCGCTGCGCGCTCTGGCATGCGCAAAGCAGCGCCGCCAAAGCCGCCGCGAGAGCCGAAACTTTTATAAATTTTGCCATAGCGCCGTCAGTTTTCTATCCAAATGAGATGTTTTTTCCTGCCAAGAACGACAAAACGCAGTTCGGGAGTTTTTGCAACACAAAAAGATATTTCCCGCGAATTTTCCGAAAACGCGGGAGAGGCGAAAACGTGAACGCGCGCCGTCGAGGCGTCGGGGCGGTCGATTTTTATCTCGCCCGCCCCGCGCGAAAACGCCTCGCCGCGAAAGACGATTCGCCCGCCCGACTCCGAGACTTTAAGCGCGCCGATGTCGCGCCGCTCGAGCTCGTCTGAGCAAGCGCAAAGCAGAGCGCACGCCGAAATTGCCAATAGTTTTTTCATAAAAAAACGCCGCTTTCCGTTTGGGGAACGCGGCGGCGTTTTCAAGGTTTTTCGCGCGCGCTATCCCGCGACCTCGACGTCCTTGGTGACGCCGTTTATCGTGATTTTCAGCTTGCGCGGCGAGCCGAGTTTTTTCTCCTCGGGGGTCTTGAGCCTGTAGGCCGAGCGCGGCTTTTTGTACAAGTCTTCCAGCTGCTGCGGGAACATCGCGTAGATGACGCAGTGCTCGTCGTCGTCGCTGATGCCCTTTGCGCGGAGCTCTTTGCGGAGCTCTTCCATGCCGGGCTGCTTGAGGTCGGCGGGGCGGCAATCGATCGGCTCTTTGCCGGAAATCTTTTGCGCAAGCTTCCTCACCTCGGGATCGACGGGCGCGGGCGTGCGGCCGTAGTAGCCGAGGGCGATGTCCATCGCCTGCGGGGTAAACATCTTCCAGCGGCCGAACTTGACATTCATCATCGCCTGCGTGCCGACGATCTGCGAGGTCGGCGTGACGAGCGGAATCCAGCCGAGTTTTTCGCGAACATACGGCACTTCGGCGAAGACCTCCTCGAATTTGTCCTCCATCTTCTGCTCCTTGAGCTGGACGCGGAAGTTCGAAAGCATTCCGCCGGGGACTTGATAGACGAGCGCGTCGGTGTCGATGACTTCGTTTTTCGGGTTTTCGTAGAAGCCGAGCTTTTCGTAGACGCCGGTGAAATATTCGCGCAGCCACGCGAGCTTTTGGGTGTCGTAGTTTGGCTTGCGCGGGTGGCCTTCGAGCATTGCGAGCATTCGAGCGGCGTCGGGCTGGCCGGTGCCGTTGGCGAACGGGGAGATCGACGTGTCGATCGCGTCAACGCCCGCGTCGATGGCGGCGTAGTATGTGGGCGCGCCCATTCCGGCAGTCTCGTGCGTGTGGATAATCACCGGAATTTTGATGTTATCCTTGAGCCCTTTGATGATGTTGTATGTGATGTAAGGCGGAACGAGGCCTGCCATATCTTTTATCACCACAGCCGCGCAGCCCATATCCTCGAGCGTCGCGCCGAGCTTGACAAAAGACTCGACCGTGTGGACGGGGCTTTTCGTGTAGCAAATCGTCCCGTGCGCCTCTTTGCCGACCGCCTTGACCGCGCTTATAGAGCACTCGAGATTGCGGGGGTCGTTGAGCGCGTCGAAGATTCTGAAGATGTCCATGCCGTGCTTTGCGGACGTGCTTACAAACGCCTGGACGACGTCGTCGGGATAGTGCGCGTAGGCGACCATGTTCTGACCCCTGAACAGCATCATGTGCTTTGTCTTGGGGCAAGCCTTTTTGAGGGCGTCGAGGCGGTCGAACGGGAATTCGCCGAGAAAGCGAAGCCCCGAATCTATCGTCGCCCCGCCCCATGTTTCGAGCGCGCCGAAGCCCATGCTGTCGAGCGTCGGGCAGGCGGGAAGCATCATTTCCGTTGTCATGCGCGTTGCGGCGAGCGACTGGTGTCCGTCGCGCAAAACGTTATTGTTGAATACTACCGGTTCCATATTTTTTGAATTTTTTAGGCTTTTTATTTTATAAAATTCGTGCAAAATATTTTTCTAAAAAATCGGCGTTTTTTGATCCGAAGAAATAGAAAAGGCGGATTTTGTATAGATAACAAAAATGCGCCGTTTTCAAGAAAAAATTCAAACATTGTGAAAGCCTACATCAGGACATACGGCTGCCAGATGAACGACCGCGACTCCGAGGACATCGCCGCGCAGTTTCTCGAGCGCGGCTGGGAGCTTTCGGACGACGAAACCCAAGCCGACGTCTGCGTTGTCAACACCTGCTCGGTGCGCGAGCAGGCGGAGCAAAAGGCGATAGGCAAGCTCGGGCACCTGATTTGGGCGCGAAGGGAAAGCGCCGCGAGCCTGCCTATTGTGGGCGTCACGGGCTGCATGGCGCAAAACAGGGGAGCTTCGCTCTTAAAAATTCTGCCCGACTTGGACTTTATCGCGGGCTCGAAAAAAACGCATAAAATCGCCGACACCGCGATTTCGCTTTACCAGAAGCGGCTTTCTTCCGCCCCGCGCCCGATTCCCAAAAAGGGAGAAAAACTTTCCGCGAAAACGAGCGACGCTCTCGTGGACATCTCCGACGACCCCCAATCGCACCTGCAAATAAGGCGGCACGTTCCCATTACGGGAGCAAAGCGCGCCTGCGCGTTCGTCTCGATAATGCAAGGGTGCCAGATGAACTGCTCTTATTGCATTGTCCCGAAAGTGCGGCTCGCCCAGCGCTCGCGGCCGATAGCCGACATCGTGGAGGAAGCGCGGGCTCTCGCCGAAAGCGGCGTGCGCGAGATAACCCTTTTGGGGCAGGTCGTCAACGCGTTTGGGCGCGATTTTAGCTCCGAAGGCAAGACCGCGTTCGTCCGCCTTTTGGACGAGCTCTCAAAGATAGACTCCGTCGCGCGGCTTCGCTTTACCTCGCCCCACCCCGCGTATTTTGACGATGCGCTCATCGACGCCTACGCCTCGAACCCAAAGCTTTGCGAATACGTCCATCTTCCGCTGCAATCGGGGAGCGACAGAATTTTAAAGCTGATGAACCGCCCCTACCGCGCCGAAAAATTTTTGCAAATCGCGCAAAAGCTGCGGGAGAAAAAGCCGAATATCTCGATTTCGACCGACGTAATCGTCGGCTACCCGGACGAGACCGACGCCGATTTCGCCGAGACCGTCCGAGTTTTCAAAGAGGCGAACTTCGACATGGCGTTTATCTTTAAATATAGTCCCAGATTGGGAACAAAATCGGCGCTTTTGCCCGACTCCGTTCCCGAGGCGGTGAAAGAGGAGCGCAACCAGACGCTTTTGGAAATTCTCGCGAAGCAGTCCATCGCCTACCACGACGCCCTTGTGGGAACGACGCAGGAAGTGCTTGTCGAGGCGCCCGCCAAGCGCGGCGAGGGGCTTTTTATGGGCAGAACCCGCACGCACCGCAAGGTAATTTTCCCGTCCTCGCCCGAAAAAATCGCGCAGCTTATAAACGTAAAAATAAACTCCGCGACCGTAACCGCCCTCGAGGGCGAGGAAGTTTTGTAAAAACAAAATAAAAAAGCCCGCTTTTTTTAAAGCGGGCTTTTTTAGCTTAAAACGTTTTGCTATTTGCGCCTGCGCCACGCCGCGAGCGCAAGAGCCGCGGCGCCGAAGAGCGCCGCAAAATGCGAAGCCTCCGGAACGGGTGCCACCGACACCGCAATCACGGGGTATTTGCCGGCGTCAAACATCAAAATCTTGTCGAAGCTCACCCCGTTTGTATTTATCGAGACGCTCGGCGCGGCGAACGTGAAGCTCGCAACCGCATTGCCCGCGTCGATGTCGCTTTTAAGATACGAAGTGATGTCGACCGACGCGGTTATTTCGTCCGTCGCGCAAATTTCCGTCGGCGTTCCGAGCAAAACGTGGTTGAAGCTCGGCGCGGCTACGCCGCCCTCGCGCCCGGTCTCCAAGACGCTCATGCCGATTATCTGCGCGCTCAAAATTTGCCCGGAAGAAATTCCGGCGAGCGGCGAAAGATCGAACGAGACCGTGCCGTTGTAAAATTCGCTGACATAACCGCCCGCTTCGGCGACATATTCGTAAACATACCCGACTTTTATCTTGTTGTCGTCGGGATACCCGCCGCTCTCGTCGTGAATGGGGTCGCCGCCCTCGTCGTACGCGACCATATCCCAGTTATATGTTATGAGGTTGCAGTCAACGTTGGAGTATGCCGCCACGCTGAACGCGAGAGTTGCCATCATTGCCAATATTTTTTTCATTTTAACGCCTTTCTTTGTTGTTTAATCGAAATTCCGGATAGTCTCGGGAAGTTTTTTGTCAATCGAAAATCCTCAAAGCGCCTTGATGCGCGCAAGAGCTCTGCGCGCCTCTTGGTCGCCGGCTTTCGCCGCCTTGCGAAGAAGCGCCACGCCCTTGAGCTCGTTGCGTTCCACGCCCACGCCGTTGTAGTAGCACGCCCCGAGGTTCGCCATTGCCTGCGCGTCCTCTTTTTCCGCCGCCATTTTAAGATATTTTATTCCCTCTTGCAGATTTTGCAGCGTGCCGACCGCGTTTATGTAGCATGTGCCGAGATTGCTTTGCGCCGAGACGTCGCCCTTGTCGGCGGCTTTTTTCAGCCACTTTATCGCGTCTTTTGCCGACTTGCCGATTCCGATTCCCTCGAGATAGCAGTAGCCGAGATTGCTCTGCGCCGAGACTTCACCTTGAAACGCCGCGCGCCGATACCATTTGACGGCGGTGTTTTTGTCCTCCTCGCAGCCGACTCCGTTAAAATAGCACTCGGCGAGATTGTTCTGCGCCGCCGCATGCCCTGTTTCGGCGGCGGCTTTGTATGCGCGGAACGCCAAGACCGCGTTCGCCTCGACGCCATATCCGTTCGCGTAGCAGACGCCCGTCGCGTTGAGAGCCGCGGCGTTGCCGCGCTCGCCCGCTTCTTTTATAAGCAGAAAACCTTTTTGCGGGTTTTGCTCGACGCCCTCGCCGTTCATATACGCCATTCCCAAGACAAACATTGCGGCGGGATATTTATTTTCTGCGGCTTTTGAAAACCACATTACGGCTTTAAATTCGTCGCGCGAGCCGCCCAAGCCTTCCGAGTAAAACACGCCGAGGTTGTTTTGCGCCACGGCGTTGCCCGCGTGAGCCGCCGCCTCGAGAAGCTCGAGAGCCTTTGCGGGATTTTTCTCCACCCCGCAGCCCTCGAGATGCGCGCGCGCCAGCGAGACCTTTGCCCTGTTCGATCCGAGCTTTACGGCCTCGGCGAAAAGTTCCGCCGCTTTATTTCTGTCGAAGCGCGTGCCTATGCCCTTGTAGTAGCAAAGCCCGAGCGAGTTTACCGCGTTCGGATATTTTTTTGCCGCCGCTTTTTCAAACAGCGCGAACGCTTCTTTCTCGATTTTTTCGGGAGCGCCGTTTCCGGCGATCATGCATTTTGCCAAGCCCCACATTCCGCAGACGTCGCCGCAGAACGCCGATCGCGCAAAAAATGCCGCCGCTTTTACGGCGTCTTTCCGGACGCCCTCGCCGAGAAAATAGCACGCCCCGAGCGCGGAGCACGCGCTGGCGTCGCCGCTGTCGGCTGCGTTTTCGAGCGCGGCGATCCCCGCGCCGCCGAGCCTGATCTGCGAGCCGCAGTCGAAATCCATCATATCGCACAAATCGCGCGCGACCTGCCCGTATTGCTCCGACGCGCCGGCGGCTGCGCAGGCGAACAATGCCGCGAACGCGGCGATCTGTGCAAACTTCGACATTTTTACGCAAAAGCGGCTCGCAAGCGTCCGCGCGCTTTTCATTTGGGACATTCAAAGAACGCCCAACTTCAAAACGCTTAAAAGCAAAAACGCGCTTCTATGCGCCGCAGGGCGGCAGCCCCGCGAGAGCCATCGCGATTTCCTGCTCGGGATAATCGTAGTTGCGAAGATTTCCCGCGAAGTATTCGAGATACGCGCTCATGTCGAGGTGTCCATGCCCCGACAGGTTGAAGAGAATGCACTTCGACTCGCCCGTTTTGGCGCATTCGCGGGCCTCGTCCATCGCGGCGGAAATCGCGTGCGAGGACTCGGGCGCGGGAATGATTCCCTCGGCGCGCGAGAAGCTCACCGCGTCGCGGAAAACGTCGAGCTGCTGGACGGTGCGCGCGCGCATGAGCCCCTGCCTTGCGACATTGCTGATCTGCGGCGCCATTCCGTGGTAGCGCAGACCGCCCGCGTGGACGGCGGGGGGCATAAACGCGCTGCCGAGCGTGTACATTTTAAGAAGCGGCGTCATCTTCGCGACGTCTCCGAAATCGTAGGCGTATTTGCCTTTTGTAAGGCTCGGGCAGGCCGCGGGCTCGACGCCGAGAATGTCGACTTTCTTTCCCCCGCGCAGCATTTCGCCGATGAACGGGAACGAGATTCCCGCAAAGTTAGAGCCGCCGCCGCACGCGCCGATGATGATGTCGGGGTAGTCGTTTGCCATCTCCATTTGGAGCATGGCTTCCTGCCCGATGATCGTCTGGTGGAGCAGAACGTGGTTGAGCACCGAGCCGAGGCAGTATTTTGTGTCGGACGCCTTGACAGCCTCCTCGACGGCCTCCGAGATCGCGATCCCCAGCGAGCCGTTGCAGTCGGGGTCTTTCGCCAAGACCGCCCTGCCCGCTTCGGTGGTGTCGCTCGGCGAGGGTATGACCGTTCCGCCGAAAAGCTCCATGACCGCCTTGCGGTAGGGCTTTTGGTTGAACGAGCACTTCACCATAAACACCTTGCACTCGAGCCCGAAAATTTTGCACGCCTGCGACAGCGCCGAGCCCCACTGCCCCGCGCCGGTTTCGGTCGTGATTTTCTTCGTGCCGCAGCGCTTGTTTTCAAACGCCTGCGCGAGCGCGCTGTTTGTCTTGTGCGAGCCCGACGGGCTTACGCCCTCGTATTTGTAATAAATTCGCGCGGGAGTGCCGAGCGCCTTTTCGAGCCTGCGCGCGCGGTAGAGAGGCGACGGCCTCCAGTTGCGGAGAATTTCGCGGACGGGCTCGGGGATCGGGATATACCTCTCGCGCGAGACTTCCTGCTCGATGATAGTTTTCGCGAAGATGGCCTCGAGCTTCGCGGGCTCGACGGGCTTGCCTGTCGAGGGGTCGAGCGGCGGAGGCGTGTGCTCGGGCAGATCGGCCTCGATGTTGTACCAGTTCTTCGGGATTTTTTCCTCGTCGAGGATATACTTTACTTGCGATGACGACATTTTCTTTTTCTTCCTTTTAGTCTTCGTCCAAAACGACTCCGCCGCCCTGCGACGGAGGCTTGTTCATATAAAATGTGATTTTTTCGGGGACTTTGCTTTTTTCGGGGTCGGACGCGAGGAACGCGGGGAAGGTGATTATCTGCGTGTGCAAAGACGCTTCCTGCGGAATCGCGGTGACGACCGTTTTGCGGACAAAGTGCCCGTCCTCGTTAGTCTCCACGCCGATAGAAATGGGCGCCGTTCCGATCTTGAAGCCGTCGACGATAATCGGCGCGCCCGCGGGCACGCTGACGATGTCGATCTGGCGCGAATAAAGCTCTTTGTCCTCGCTTTGGCAGGAGCAAAGCAGCGCGGCGAGCGCGCAAAATGCCATTGTCTTTTTCATCGCGTGTTTTTCTACATTCCTTTCCGGGCAATGCAACATTTTTATAGCCCGTACCTGTAAAGCACCGCTACTCCGAGGATAATCGTCGAGGCGGCGAGCGCGGTTATTGTCGGGTACATCAGCGGCTGCGGGTCGAGCTTTCTCTCGCCGCCCTCGGCGGTTTCAAGGCTGGCGCGCATCCACGCGAAGTAATAATAAATCGACGCCACCGACCCGAAAATCATCACCGCCATGAGCCAGTAGAGCTGCGCGTACCACGCGAAAATCAAGATAAGGAGTTTTCCGAAAAATCCCGCCGTCGGCGGAATGCCCGCAAGAGATGCGAGGTTCACGATGAGCGAGCCGCCCAGCACCGGATTTTTGCGCGTAAGGCCGCGGTAGTCGGCGAAGGTTTGCGAAGCGTCGTCCATGCCCTCGAAGCCGTTTACGACAAAGAAAATTCCGTAGGTCGCGAACATGTAGGCGGCGAGATAAAAATACAAGACTGGCTCGAAGAAGCCGACCATGCCGCGGTACTTCAAAAGCGCGGCAAACAGCACGAGAATATACCCCGCGTTCGCTATCCCGGAGAACGCCACAAGGCGCTTGGCGTTGACCTGCGTAAGAGCGCCGAGGTTGCCGACAATAATCGTCGCTGCCGCCACGACCGACACCGCAAACGCCGCCTTGTCCTGAATCTCGCCAAGGCCCATCGCCGCGAAATCGCACGAGAGGCAAATTTTGCCGAGGAACACCGCGCCCGCCGCCTTTGAGGCGACCGCCAAGAACGCCGACACCGGCGTCGGCGCGCCTTGATACACGTCGGGCGACCAGAACTGGAACGGGAACGCCGCGATTTTAAAGAGCGCCGAGCCCGCCACGAGCACGATGCCCGCGCGGAACATCGGGTTCAGCAGGCCCTCGGAAAAATTCGAGAAGCAAAGAAGCTCCCTGCCCGTCGCCAGCGACGCCCCGTAAATGAACGCGATCCCCAAAAGCATAGCCGCCCCGCTGACGCCGCCGACGACGATATACTTTACCGACGCCTCGACCGACGCCGCCTCCGCCCTGCTCCACGCGGCGAGAATGTAAAGGCATACCGTCGCCGATTCGAGCGCGACAAACGAGAGCATCAAATTTTCGGCCCTCACGAACAGCATAAGCGACGCCGCGCAAACCATCACCAGCGCGAGAAATTCGTTTCCGCCGCGCGCGCCCTTGCGGAAATATCCGAACGCCATCAATGACGTCAAAAGCGCGCACGCGAGCGCGAACACCCCGTAGGTCGATTTCCCGCCGAGCATTCCGCAGAACGAGAGCGCGGGCGCCGAAGAAAAAATTTCAACCGCGAGCGCCGCCGCGAGTCCGATCATCGCGAAGCACGAGACCGCCTTCGACATTCTCGCCGGAAGCGCGGCGCAAAGCAGGAAAGTCAGCGCCGCAAAGACCGCGAGCGCCGCTTCGGACGATACCGCCCGCCATTCAAAAGATGTTATGTTTTCCATAAAATTATTTTGAAACGAGTGTTGTTGTTAAAAGCTGCGACAAGTTCGCGTCGAGCGAGTCCGTTATCAGCGCGGGGCAGAACCCGACGAGCACAAGCGCGCCGAGCAAAATCGCCGCGGGGAGCTTTTCGCGCCAGTCGAGGTCGCGGATCGAGCCGAAGCGCGGCTCGATGGCTTCGGTCGGCTCGCCCATAAAGATTTTCGCGAACGCCCGCAAGCCGTATATCGCCGATATGACAAGCCCCGTCGCGCCGAGCGCGCAGACCGCGGGCGAGAAATTCCAAAGCGAAGTGAGAATCGTCAGCTCGCCCCAGAAGTTCGCGAACATCGGAAGCCCGAGGCTCGCGAACGTCGCCGCGAGGAACATCGCCGCGAGTATCGGCGCTTTCTTGTACATGCCGCCCATCTGCGACATATCCCACTGCCCCGCGCGGTTTACCGCCGCGTTTGAAAGCATAAACAGCAGCGCCACCGACGCCCCGTGCCCGAACATCAAAAGCACCGCGCCGCCTATCCCCAGAACGCTCATCGACGCAATGCCCAAAAAGCAAAGCCCCATGTGCGCGACGCTCGAATACGAGACCATAAGCTTTAGGTCGCGCTGCGCCATCGTCACCAAGCCGATGAACACGACGTTGAAAAGCGCCAAGACCGCGAGAGTGTCCGCCCACCGCGCGCAGCCTATCGAAAGGAACGGAAGCCCCACCTGAATCAAAACGTAAAGCCCGAACTTTTTAAGCACGCCCGCGTGGAGCATCGCGAACGACGTCGGCGCCGCCGCGTACGCGCGCGGAGCCCACGAATAGAACGGAAAGAGCGACACCAGCGTGCCGAGCCCGAAGAGCAAAAGCCCGAAGATCGTCGTCTGCCACTTCGCCGAGAGCGGGTTTTTCGCGAGCGCGAGCGCCAGCGAGACAAGCGAGAAATCGTCCGCGTTAAGCTGCGCGTAAAGCGCGATTATCCCGACCAAAGAAACGAGCGCCCCGAGCGTGAGATACACCGCCATTTGCATCGCCGCCGCGCGCTTTCCCGCGCCGCCCCAGAGGATCGTCGCGACAAACGTCGGCACGAGCGCGAACTCGTGGAACATATACATCCACAAAACGTTCGTCGAGGCGAACGCGCCCATTAGCCCGCACTGCATAATCAGCATCAGCAGAAAATAGAGCTTCGCCTGCGCGATGTCGGCGCGCGCCGCCCAGAGCGACGCCGCAAAGCCCACGATCGCCGCGAGCGCGAACATCGGCATAGAGATCGCGTTAAGCCCGAACGCCGGAAGCGGAACAACCCCCAGCGTCGGCGCGCTTGAAAACGCCATTCCCGAGCCCGCAAAGCCCGCGAAGCTCCACCAAAGAAACACCGCCGCCGCGAACGACGCCGCCGAAGCGAGAAGCCCCAAAGCCTTCGCGCCCCTGTTTCCGAAAAACGGGAAAAACACCGCGAGAACCGCGGCGGCGGCGAGCGGCGCGTAAACCGCCGCGTTCACCAAAATTTTGCAAATATCGTTTTCCATACAAGAAAGCCTCCTACGCGAAAATCAGCGCGAACAAAATTACAAAGCCCGCGACAATCCATTTGACCTCGGAATTTGCCGACGCGTCGTGCAGGCGCTTAAAGCCCTGCCCAATGACCGCGCAAACTATCGCAACCCCGCGCACCGAAAGCAGCTCGATGAGCAGCAAGTCGAAGAACGTCGCAAGCAGCGTCGCGAACCTCTGCTGAACTTTCGCCACATACCAGCCATACAGCTCGTCGAAGCGCCCGTGCCTGTTAAGCTCGGAATAGAGAAGCGGCAGATTCTCGCGCACGGGGTCGCGCCCGGGCTTTCTGCCGTAAACCAAATACGCCGCCGCCAAAGCCGCAAAAGTGGAGGCCGTCGCCGCGATTCCAAACCACGCGGGGGCGGCGATAGCCGCCTCGTGCGATGCGAGCCACCCCTTTACAAACGACGCCGCCGAAGCGGGCAGCAGGCAGTCCATCGCGCCGCCCGCCCAAGAGAATCCGCCCTCGAAGCACCAGCCGCCCGCGACGGAATAGAGCCCCAAAACCACAAGCGGCACAGTCATAAACGCGGAGCTTTCTCGCGCCGCCGCCGCTTTCTCGGAATTGGGGGAGCCGAAGAACACGTTTAAGAAAAGCCTGCCCATGTAAATCGGCGTAAGAACCGCCGCGCCCATGGTAAACCAGAACACCGCGCAGTCGAAAGCCCCGCCCGACGCCGATTTTAAATAAGCCGCCGAGAGGATCGCCTCTTTGCTGTAGTAGCCCGAGAAGAACGGTATCGCCACAATCGAGAGCCCCGCCGCGAGAGCCGCGGCGAATGTCAGCGGCATTTTGCGCCATAGCCCGCCCATTTTGAAAATGTCCTGCTCGTGATGGCACGCGTGGATTATCGAGCCCGCCGCGAGGAAGAGCGTGGCTTTGAAGAACGCGTGGGTCGTCAGGTGGAACATCGCAAGCCCCGCGCCTATCGACACCCCGACTCCCATAAGCCCGAGATGCGCGAGCGTCGAATACGCGAGGATTTTCTTGATGTCGCTTTGCCCCAAAGCCCACAGGCCCGCCCAGAACGCCATGAGCGCGCAAAGCCCCGCCACGACGTCGAGCACCGCGGGCGCGAGGAACCCAATCGAGGCGAGCCGCGCCGTCATGAACACGCCCGCCGCGACCATTGTCGCCGCGTGTATGAGAGCCGAGACGGGCGTCGGGCCCGCCATCGCGTCGGGCAGCCAGACGTGCAGCGGAAACTGCGCGCTCTTGCCCAGAAAGCCGCAAATTATAAGAAGCCCCATCGCGACCGACGCCTTCGACGGGTCGGCTTGGAAGATATCCGCCAGCGCGCTAAAATCGGTCGTGCCGAACGCCGAGTGGCAGAAGATTATCCCGAGCAAAAACCCGAAGTCGCCGACGCGGTTTACGATGAACGCCTTTTTCGACGCCTCGCGCGCGGCGGGGGTGTCGGCGTAATGGGCGATGAGCGCGTAGGAGCTGAAGCCCACGAGCTCCCAGAAGACAAACATCATGTATAGGTTCGACGATACCACAATGCCCGTCATCGAGAACATAAAGAAGCTCATTCCCGCGAAGAACCGCGATTTGGAAGAGTCGGTGTCCATGTACCCGACCGAGAAGATGTGGATAAGAAGCCCGACAAAGCAGACAACAAACAGCATGTTGCGCGCCGCCGCGTCGAACAGGAGCCCGAAGTTCATCGAGAACCCGCCGAGGCTGAATAGCTCGAACGACGTTTTGAAAACGTCGTTTGGCGCCGACTGGAACATCGCCGCGAGCGCGAAGCACGCCGCCGCGAACGCCCCCGACACCGAGACCGCCGCGCCCGCGTATTTGCTATCGCGCAAAAACAGCGCAATCACCGACGCGCAAGCGAGCGGGAGAAGTAAAACCGTAGCCAGTTCAAAGTCCATAAAATCAGTCTCCGAGTGTCCGCATTTCCTTTGTGGAAACGGTGTTTTCGATCTTGAAAAGCCGCGTCAAAACCGCGAGCCCGACGGCGACCTCCGCCGCGCCGATGGTCAGCACGAAGAACGCGAACACCGCCCCGTCGATGTTGCCGTAAGCCGAGGCGAACGCCGCGAACGCGAGCGTCGCGCCGATGAGCATAAGCTCGATCGACATAAACACCACGACGAGATTTCGCTTGAACATCGCCCCCAAAAGCCCCGCCGCGAATAGCATCACCGCGGGAAAGATAAACTGCTGAAGCTGCTCCATAAAAAACCTCCTATTCGCCCTTCGCCCTGTTCGCGCGCGCGGGCTTTGCGATCGCCATCGCGCCGACCGCCGCCGCGAGCAGCATCACCCCCGCGACCTCGAACGCGAGGGCGTATTTTGTGAACACCGCGATACCGTAATTTTTGGAAATTTCGAGAACCGCTCCCGGCGCTTCGCGCGGCGGGCAAGCGCCGATAAAGTCGGGAAGAAAAATTCCGACCCCCGCGCCGATCGCCGCCCACACGAAAAGCAGCGCCGCCTTTTTCTTTTTGGAGACGCCGTCGCTTCCGCCGCCGACGAGCATTATCGCGAACACGATCATCACGAGCACCGCGCCCGCGTAAACCATCACGAGCACGAACGCGGGGAAATACGCGCCCATGAGCAGCAGAAGCCCCGCCGCCCCGAGCATCGAAAGAAGCATCGACATCGCCGCGTTGACGCACCTCGACGAGACGATCACCCCGAGCGCGCCGCCAAGGCACATCGCGCAGGAAAGATAATAAACCACGCTTTCCATTATTTTATTCCTCCGAGTTCGGCGTTGTCCCTGACTCTTTTCCATTTTTTAATTCTGTCGGGCAGCACTCCGCCCGCCGCGTAAAGATCCGCCTTGTTTCTGACGAACTCGCCGCGGGAATATCCGTTTATGGAAAATTCGTTTTGCAGGACGATCGCCTTTTCGGGGCAAACCTCTTGGCAGAGCCCGCAGAATATGCAGCGGAGCATATTTATCTGAAATTCTTTCGGCGCCTTTTCGACGTGCGAATACCCGCCGTTCGGGTCGATCGCCCCCGGGGTGACGCGTATGGCTTTCGACGGGCAGACGAACTCGCACAGCTGGCACGAGACGCATTTTTCGCGGCCCTCGGAATCTTTGACGAGCGTCGGCGCGCCGCGGTACCCCACCGGGAGCGTCGGCGACTGGTCGGGGTATTCGAGCGTCACGCGGGGCTTAAAAATATTTTTCAGCGTTATGAACAGCCCCGAAACTATCTGGGGCAGATACAGCCGCTCCCAGAACGATAGGCGTTTTCTCTCAACTACGACTGCCATAAATCCTCCTAAATCGACAGAATCAAAATATACGCGGCGAAGTTCGCCAGCCCGAGCGGAACGAGAACTTTCCACCCCAGCCGCATAACTTGGTCGTATCTAAAGCGCGGGAGAGTCCAGCGCACCCAGATGAAGAAAAAGAGCATCGCGGCGATCTTCGCGATGAACGTCAGGAACGAGCAAACCGCCCCTATCCAGCCCCACGACTCCGGCCACACGACCCCGGGAAGCGGGTTCCAGCCGCCGAGAAACAGCACGATGAACAGCGAAGAGCCCATCACCATATGCCCGTATTCGCCCACAAAGAACAGGCCGAATTTGAAGCTGCCGTATTCGGTGTGGTAGCCGCTGACGAGATCCGTCTCGCTTTCCGCCATGTCGAACGGCAGGCGGTTTGTCTCCGCGAAAAGCGCGACGAGAAACAGCAGCGCCGAGAGCGGCTGGGTGATGGCAAACCACAAGCCGTCCTGCGCGCGCGCGATTTCAAAAAGGTTGAGGGGGTTTTCCGCGGAGCGCGCAACCCACATCACGACGGGCAGAACCGCGAGCCCCATCGCCAGCTCGTAGCTTACGACCTGCGCCGACGCCCTCATCGCGCCCATGTAGGGGAATTTGCTGTTCGACGACCAGCCCGCCATTATCGCCCCGTAGACGCCGAGACCGCCGACCGCGAGCGCGAAGACGAGACCGATGTCGAGGTTCGCCGCCGCGAGCGGGCAAAGCTGCCCGTCCGCCCAATACGCGCCGAACGGCACCACGCACGCCGCCACGAGAACGGGCGCGAGCGACATCACCGGCGCGCACATGTACCAAATTTTGTCGACGTGCTTCGGGAGCGGGTCTTCCTTGAGCAGGAACTTCAAGCCGTCCGCGACGAGCTGCATAAGCCCGTTTTTCTTGAGGAAATTTCCGACAAACGGGATCGCCGCCACGAGCGGGATCGCGGTGCGGTTTGGCCCGAGCCTGCCCTGTATGAACGCGCAGACTTTTCTCTCCGCCACGACGCTTAAGCCCGCGAAGCACATGACAACCATTATCGCGCCGAGCCCGCACAGGGCCTTTATCAAAATATCCACGGCGACGTCTCCCGCCGAAGCCAGCATCAAAAATTCAGGTATGTTTCGCATTTTTTAAATCCCCCGTTTCGCCTCGAAAAGCATGGCGTCGCGCTCCGGGAACGCGACATTCGCGAACGCCGAGCCGTCTATCTGAACGCCGAGGCTCCCGACTTTCGCGCAGTCTTTAAGCTGCGGAATTTCTTTCGCCATCACTTCGCGCACCGCCTCGACCGACGGCGCCGCGAACGACGCCCCCGAAATCTCGCGCAGCACGCACGCCAAAAATTCGAGGTCGTCCATCGTGTTCGGCGGCGGCTCGACCGCCTTCTCGAACTTCTGGACGCGGAACTGGCGGTTGACCCAAAGCCCGCGCTTTTCAAACTCGCCGCGCAGCGGCACGCAGATTTTCGCGATGTCGCACGAGGCGTTGCGAAGCGCCCCCGCGTAAACGACATTCGCCGACTTGAAGTCCTTCGGCTCGAACCCGAGCGCGAGCAAATTCTCGCGCAAACAAAGGATTGTTTTCACCTCGCCCGAGCGCACTTTTTGCGCGAGATCGGAAAGGTCGGCTTTCGGGTATTCCGAGACGAGCCCCGTTAAAAACGCCCCGCGCATGTTCGGGGTTCTGTCGGCGGAGACGAGCTTGCCGTCGTCCTCGCCGAGGTGGCTCGCCATGTAAACTTTCGCGCCCGCCGCCTTCGCGAGCGAGGCTATCATATACTGCTCCTCGAGCGTCTGCCACGCGTTCGCGACAATCGCGACGTTCCCGAGCTTCATAATCTCGACGCACCTGTCGACCGCATAGGAAAGCCCGCAGGGGGAAGAGTCTATGCGCGCCTCGGAGAGCCTGTTTTCGGGCGCGAACCGCTCGAAAACGTATCTGCCCGAATCGCTCGACCACATTCCGTTCACCTGCGCGTTCTCGCGCGGGGTTATTCTGTAAATCTTGCCCTCGCGCGACCAGACGCGCGTGTTTATCCCCGCGCTGCTCTCGGCGCAAACGCTGTCGGTCGTCTTGAGAAACCACGTTCTCATCTTGAAGCGGAACGCCTTTTCCGTAAGCGCGCCGACGGGGCAGCCGTCGACCGCGTTCAAGAGATAGTTGCTGTCGTTGTCGGCTTCGGGGTAGACGGCGATTTCCGTCTTGGAGCCGCGCTTTGTGAAGCCGAAAATGCTTCTTCCGATAAATTCTTGGCAGAAGCGTATGCACCGCGAGCACTGAATGCACCGCTCGGCGTCGAGCATAATCTTGCCGGCAACCTCCACGCGCTTTGGCTTTACGTTTTTATTTTCGACAAACCGCGACTCCTCGCGCCCGTAGGCGTGGGCGTATTCCTGAAGCTTGCACTCGCCCGCCTTGTCGCAAATCGGGCAGTCGAGCGGGTGGTTGAGGAGAAGAAATTCGAGCACAGCCCTGCGGCAGTCGCGCACGGCGGGGCTGTCGGTTATAATGCGCATGCCCTCGGCGACATTCGTGCCGCACGCGATGGACGGCTTCGGCGCCCACGCGATTTTCTGCGAGCCGTCGGGCTCTTTAATAAGCTCGCCCGTCGCCCTGTCGCGGGCGGGCATTCCCGTATAGACGAGACACATTCTGCACGATCCCGCGACTTTCAAGCTCGGGTGGTAGCAGAAAAACGGCACTTCAACCCCGGCGCTTTTGCAAGCCTCGAGAACGTTCAGCCCCGCCGCGACTTCGCGGTCCACGCCGTTGATGTTTATGTGTACGGTATCCATATTAAATCAGCCTGTATGCGTTGTTGTCGGCTCTCGCCTGCCCGCCGACGGTTTCCTGAAGGCGTATTTTTTCGTAATACTCCTCCTTGAATTTTGCCACGTTGCTTTGCGCCGGCCACGCCGCGCCCTCGCCGAGCGCGCAGACCGTGCGCCCGCAGATGTTGTCGGCTACATTCGCCAAAAGCTCGACGTCCTCCTTGCGCCCCCAGCCCTCGCAGATGCGGCGGGTTATGCGCGAAATCCAGAGCGTGCCCTCGCGGCAGGGCGTGCATTGCCCGCAGCTTTCGTGCGCGTAGAACTGCGCCAGATTCGCCAGAGCCTCGGGCATGTCGACGGTGTTGTCCATGGCGATTATCCCGCACGAGCCTATCGCCGTTCCGCATTTCTGGAACGATACGGCGTCGAGGGGAATGTCCTCGGTGCGCATTTCGGTCTCGGTGCCATCGGGATTTTTTATTTTATATTTGTCGTCCCACTTCAGGATTTTCATCGACGACCCCCCGGGGATTATCGCCTTAAACCTGCGCCCCGCCAGCGGCCCGCCGCAGAGGTCGTAGAGAAGCTCGCCGAGCGTGCAGGAGCCGGTGAGGATTTCGTATCTGCCGGGCTTTTGCACAAGGCCGCTGACGCCCCAGACGTGCGTTCCCGGGTCGGCGGGGCAGCCCATTTTCGCGACGGCGTCGCCGCCCTTGTCGAAAACGAACGGCACCCAGCAGAGGGTCTCGACATTGTTGACGACCGTCGGGCAGTCGTAAAGGCCCATCGCGGCGGGGAAGTACGGCGGCTTGATGCGCGGATACGCCCTCATTCCCGCGAGCGACGATATAAGCCCCGTCTCCTCGCCGCAGACATAGCAGCCCGCGCCGCGGCAAACGGTGATGTCGCAAGAGTAGCCCGACCCGCAGATGTTTTCGCCGACAAAATTTTTCGCCCGCGCCTCGTTTATCGCGTTTACGACAACGCGGTATCCGTTGATATACTCGCCGCGAATGTAGATAAACGCCTGCTTTGCGCCGATGGCGTAGGCGGCGCACATCATGCCCTCGATGAGCTTGTGCGGGTCTTGGTAAAGGATCATTCTGTCCTTGCACGTGCCGGGTTCGGACTCGTCGGCGTTGGCGATAAGATAGACCGGCTTGCCGCTCTTGCGGTCGACGAACTTCCACTTCATTCCGACGGGAAAGCCCGCCCCGCCCCTGCCGCGCAGGTTCGACTTGAGCATTTCCGCGCAGAGCTCCGCGCGGTCGCGCTTGACGGTTTCGGAGAGGATTCTGTATCCGCCCGCTTCGATATATTTTTCTATCGACGCGTTCCAGCCCTCGGCGCCGATGTGTTCGTAAATGATTTTTGTCTGCTCGGCCGCCATAAACTATCCTTTGTATTCGGGGGATTGGAAGTCGCCGCCGCCCTGCGGGGCGTCGAAAGCCGATTTTGGCGCGAGCTTTCCCTCGGCGTCAAGCTTCGCGATTTTCTCCGCGAATTTCTCGGCGTCCTCCGCCGCGACGTTTTCAAAAAGCCTGTCGTTGACCTGGACATTCGGGCCCTTGACGCAGTTGCCGAGGCACTCGACAAACTCGAGCGTGTATATCCCGCGGGTCTCGCCTATCGGGCAGCCGGTGATTTTCGCGAGCTCGTGCCCGAGCTTCACCGACCCCGCCAGCGCGCACGAGAGCGTGCGGCACACCTTGATATGCACGCGCCCGCGCGGGGCGTCGGAGAACATCGGGTAGAACGAGAGCATTCCGTAGACGTCGACGGGCTCGACGCCGAGCTTTGCCGCGGCGAATTTTATCGCGGAATCGTCGAAGAACCCGAACCGCTCCTGAATGAGGTGCATTATCATCATCGCCGCCGACCTTTTTTGCGGGTACTGCGCGATTATCGCGTCGCACTTTTGTTCAATTTCAGAATTTATTTCCATTTCGATTTCCCCGAAAAAATTATCTGTCGCACTCGCCGAGAACGAAGTCGAAAGAGCCGAGAATTACCGCCATGTCGCTCATGTGGTGCCCGGGCAGAATTTCCTGCATTGCCGACAGGCTCACGAACGACGGCGCGCGCACTTTCACCCTGTAAGGCACCCCGCCGCCTTTCGAGACGACGTAAAAGCCGAGCGCGCCCTTGGGGTTTTCCGCCTCGAAATACGCCTCGCCCTCGGGAATCGCGGGGCCCTGCGTGGTCAAGACAAAGTTGTTTATCAAATCTTCCATGTTGCGCAAGACGCCGTCTTTGGGCGGCAGGCAAACGCGCGGATCGGAAACGTTGACGGGCCCCGACGGCATTTTTTCTATCGCCTGCCTGACGATGCGCACGCTCTGGCGCATCTCCTCGAGCCTGACGAGCCAGCGGTCGTAGCAGTCGCCGTTGGCGCCGATGGGAACGTCGAACTCGTAGTCCTCGTAGCCCAGATACGGAACGTCTTTGCGAAGGTCGGACGCCACCCCGCTGCCGCGCAAATTCGCGCCCGTAAGCCCCCACTGCATCGCCTGCTCGGGGCTGACGACGCCGACCCCCGCGACCCTGTCGACAAAAATCTTGTTGCGGGTAATCAGCGCGTCGATCTCGTCGAGCGCGGGCAGAAAACTGTTGCAAAACGCGTTCACGTTGCCGAGCCAGCCGTCGGGAATGTCGCGCGCCAGCCCCCCAATGCGCGCGTAGGACGACGTCATTCTCGCGCCCGTAAGCTGCTCGAAAAGCGTCAAAACTTTTTCGCGCTGGGTGAAGCAATACATGAAGCCCGTCCACGAGCCCGCGTCCATCGCGTAGGCGGCGAGCCCAACGAGGTGGCTGGCTATCCTCGAAAGCTCGCAGCAGATGACGCGTATAACCTTGCACCGCTCCGTTATCTCAATGCCCGCGATTTTCTCGACGCACACCGCGTACGCGACGTTGTTGCAAATCGGCGCGAGATAGTCGAGGCGGTCGGTGAACGGAATGAACTGGTTGTAGGTCATGTTCTCGGCGAGCTTTTCCTGCCCCCTGTGCAGCTGGCCGATTATCGGGTCCGCGCGGGTGATGAGGTCGCCGTCGAGCTCGAGCTTCATTCGCAAAACGCCGTGCGTGGCGGGGTGCGAGGGCCCGATGTTTACAATCATTTTTTCGCCGAGGCTTCCGTCGGACAAATGCGCGGGTTCGGGATATGTAAATTCCTTTTCCATGGTAGAAATCCTGACTATTTTTCCGCGCTGCGCGGCTCTTTTTGGGGCGAAAACGCCGCCCCGTCCGACGGCGAGTGGAACGGGCCGCCCTCCTCGGGCGCGGGGACGATTTTCGTCGCGCCCTCGTTGCCCTCGAAGCTTGGCGGAAGCGGCGCTTCGCGCCCCGCCAGCGGAAAATCTTTGCGCAGCGGATAATACGGATACGAGTCCCACATCAAAATTCGCGCGAGCCTCGGGTGGGACTCGAACACGATGCCCATCATGTCGAAGCACTCGCGCTCGTGCCAGTCGGCGCCCTTAAAGACCCCGCAGAGCGAGGGCAAGACGGGCTTTTCGGCGCTCGGGCAGACGGCGCGCAGCGAGCAGTATTCCCTGTTCGCGTGCGAATAAAAATGATAGACAGCGCCGAAGCGGTTTTCGGAAAGGTCCGCGCCGAAGTCTATGGCGGCGATGTCGTTTAGGCTTTGGAACTGGAATTTGTCGCGCAAAGTTTCGGCGGCGCGGACAAGCTCGGCGCCCGGGCAGTCGAACGACGCCGCGCCGTCGGCGGTTTTTCGCGCCTTCAAAAACGGCAGCTCGGAAACAAGTTTTTCGGTATCCATTGAATTCCCCCTACTTTGCAAAAAGCGATTTCGCCGACCTTTCGCCGCGTATCTTTTCCTGCAGCGACACGAGCGCGTCGAGAAGAGCCTCGGGGCGCGTCGGACAGCCCGCGACGTAGACGTCGACGGGAATGATTTTGTCGACGCCCTGAAGCGTCGAATACGTCCTGAACATTCCGCCCGACGACGCGCACGCGCCCATCGCCACGACCCATTTTGGCGCCGCCATCTGGTCGTAAATGCGCTTTATCGACCCCGCCATTTTATAAGTCACCGTTCCCGCGACTATCATGCAGTCGCTCTGCCTGGGCGAGAAGCGCATCACTTCCATTCCGAATCGCGCGATGTCGAAGCGCGAGCCGCCGACCGCCATGAGCTCTATGGCGCAGCACGCCAAGCCCATGGGCTGCGGCCAGATCGAATTTGCCCTCACCCAATTTATCGCGGCGTCGAGCTTTGTGTAAACGAAGCCCTGTTCGCCTTTGGCGTCAAACCCCTGCCGAATGCTATTATCCATAATGAAATATTTACTTCGACATTAACCGTTCTTTCCGAAAACACAAACTATTTTTAGGCGCGCGCGCACGCCCGAAAAAACAAAAAAGCGGCGGGAAGAACCCTGCCGCTTTTTTATAAAAGTTTTGCCTTTTTTAGAACCCGAAGTCGACCTTGCCGCCGAACCAGAGGTTGTTCGCGCGCCCGAGCAGCGGGTAGTCTTGGTTCGCCGCGCCCTCGTTGCCGCCCTCGCGCATCGAGTAGCGGATGCCGCCGCTTATCGTGCAGTAGTCGGTAATCGCGAACGAAAGGTCGCCGCTGACGCCCCAGTAGAAGTATGTCACGCCTTCGTTGGGCGCGCCGTTGTCGCCGTTCTTTCTGCCCGACGACAAATATCCGCCGTAGAGGTTGACGGGAAGCGTGAGCCTGCCGTCGTCGAGCAGCGTTTCGCCTACGGGAAGCGCGTAGCCGACGGAAATTTCCACGACGTGCTGGTGCAAGACCCAGTTGTAATAGTAGTAGGCGGACGGATTGAGGTTTATGCCGCCGAGATACGCGGAGGTGTCGAACGCGCCCCCGACATAAACTTCCATGTCGCGCGAGAGCTTGTTGCGCGTCAGCGACGAGTCGGGGTAATAATAGAAGATGTAGCCCACGTCGAGGCGCAGCGACTTGTAATAATAGTTGACGCCGCCGTAGAGGTCGAGCTCCGTCAAGCCGCCTTTTGTGCCCTGAATGGGGGTGTTCGCCCACGCGCCGACGTAGATGTCGAAGCCGTAGACGGGATAGGCGAATTCGACCTTGGGCTGAATTGAGTGCCCGGCGAATTTCTCGCCCCTGAACATATACTGCGACTCATATCCGACCGCCGCCGAGACGCTCAAGAGCGAAATCGACAAATCGGGCGCGACGTCCTGCATCATGGAGACGCCGCCTTCGAGCGTCGAGGGGATCGACGCAAGGGGAGCGTCAATCGACGCCTGCGCGTGCGAGGACGCCGCAAAAAGAGCGAGCGCCGCGAATGTGGAAGCAAATTTTTTCATAATAAACAATTAAATTGAAATCTTTTTTTACGGGAATCGCCCGCCCTTTGCAAGACTTTAATTTTCCGCGCCTCGCGCCGCTTTTTTTCGGCGCGCGCGGCGGGAAGTTAGTAGCGGTAGTTCTCGCTCTTGTAGGGGCCCTCGACGGGGACGCCGATGTAGTCGGCCTGCTTTTTGGTGAGCTTTGTCAGCTTCGCGCCGAGCTTGCCGAGGTGCAGCCTCGCCACTTCCTCGTCGAGCCGCTTTGGCAGGATATATACTTTGTTCTCGTATTTGCCGCGGTTTTCCCAGAGGTCGATTTGCGCGAGCGTCTGGTTCGAGAAAGAATTGCTCATCACGAACGACGGGTGCCCCGTCGCGCAGCCGAGGTTCACAAGCCTGCCCTCCGCGAGGAGGAAAATCGACCTGCCGTCGGGGAACGTGTATTTGTCGACCTGCGGCTTGATGTTTGTGCGCTTGATTTTCGGGAAAGCCTGAAGTTTCGCGACCTGAATTTCGCTGTCGAAGTGCCCGATGTTGCAGAGAATCGACTGGTCTTTCATCTTGCGCATGTGGTCGATTGTGATGATGTCGCAGTTGCCCGTCGTGGTGACGTATATGTCCGCCAGCGGCAGGGCGTCCTCGACCGTCACCACGCGGTAGCCCTCCATGGCAGCCTGAAGCGCGCAGATAGGGTCGATCTCCGAGACGAGAATCGTCGCGCCCAAGCCTTTGAGCGCCTGAACGCAGCCCTTGCCGACGTCGCCATAGCCGCAAACGAGCGCCACTTTCCCCGCGACCATAACGTCGGTCGCGCGCTTTATGCCGTCGACGAGAGACTCGCGGCAGCCGTAGATGTTGTCGAATTTGCTCTTTGTGACGGAGTCGTTGACATTGATCGCCGGAACGAGCAGCTTGCCCGCCGCCGCCCTCTGGTAGAGGCGGTGCACGCCCGTCGTGGTCTCTTCCGAGACGCCCTTGAGCTCGGCGACAACCTTGTGCCAGTGGGTTTTGTCCGCCTTGTAAATTTTCTTGAGAAGCTTTTTGATGACGTCTTCCTCGCGCGAGTCCGACGGCGAATCCACCCAGCGGTCGCCCTCTTCAAGCTCGTAGCCCTTGTGGATAAGGAGCGTCGCGTCGCCGCCGTCGTCGACGATGAGCTGCGGGCCCTTGCCGCCCGCGAACGTCAGGGCGCGGTATGTGCATTCCCAGTAGTCCTCGAGGCTCTCGCCTTTCCACGCGAAAACGGGGACGCCCGCCTTGGCGACCGCCGCGGCGGCGTGGTCCTGCGTCGAGAAAATGTTGCAGCTTGCCCAGCGCACGCTCGCGCCCAAAGCCTTGAGGGTCTCGATGAGAACCGCCGTCTGGATTGTCATGTGCAGCGAGCCGCTCACGCGCACGCCTTTGAGGGGCTTTTTCGCGGCGTACTTTTCGCGTATCGCCATGAGCCCGGGCATTTCCGATTCGGCGATCTCGATTTCTTTCCTGCCCCAGTCGGCAAGCTTGATGTCGGCAATCTTGTATTCTTTTTTCATTTTTTGTTTTATTGAAGCTGTGCTTTTTTGCGGAATTGAAGCCGCGTTAAAAAAATAAAGCTGTTCTTTTTTGAATAGACGGTTTGGGCGGCGTTTTCCGCCGCCCGCAAAAACGCGCGACGCGCCCGAATCGGGGCGCGGCGCGGCAAAGACTAAAGCCCCGCGGCCTTGCGCAAAGCCGCCGCCTTGCCCGTTTGCTCCCAAGGCAGGTCGGACTTTGTGAAGTGCCCGTAGTTTGTCGTCTTTTTGTAAATCGGGCGCAGGAGATCGAGCTGCTTGATGATGTCGGCTGGCTTAAAGCTGAACACCTTGCGGACGGCGGCCTCGATTTTTTCTTCCGCGACCTTGCCCGTTCCGAACGTGTCGATGGCGATGCTCAAGGGCTGCGGATAGCCGATGGCGTAGCCCACCTGAATTTCGCACTTGTCCGCGAGGCCCGCCGCCACGATGTTCTTGGCGACCCACCTGCACATGTACGCCGCCGAGCGGTCGACCTTGCTCGGGTCTTTGCCCGAGAATGCGCCGCCGCCGTGCCTGCCGTAGCCGCCGTAGGTGTCGACGATAATCTTGCGGCCGGTCAGCCCGGAGTCCCCCTGCGGGCCGCCGACGACAAAGCTGCCCGTCGGGTTGACGAGGAACTGCGTCTTTTTCGTCAAAAGCTTTTTCGGCAGAACTTTTTTTACGACCTTTTCGACGATGTAATTTTTGATCGTCTTGTGGTCGACGCCCGCCGCGTGCTGCGTGGAAACGACGACGTTCTCGATAAACGCGGCTTTTCCGTTTTCATACGCGACAGCCACTTGGCTTTTGCAGTCGGGGCGGAGCCATTTGGGGCCCTTGCCGCTCTTGCGCTGCTTGGCAAGCTCCGTCAAAATTCTGTGCGCGAACATAATCGCCGCGGGCATAAATTCGGGCGTCTCGTTCGTCGCGTAGCCGAACATAATGCCCTGGTCGCCGGCGCCCTGCTCGGCGGTGTCTTTGCCCTTGGCCTTGCGCGCGTCGACGCCCTGCGCGATGTCGGGCGACTGCTTTGTGAGCAAGTTCGTCAGGAAAATTTTGTCGGCGTGGAAAACGTCGTCGTCGTTGACGTATCCGATTTCGCCAATCGCCTTGCGGACGATTTTCTCGTAGTCGAGCTTCGCCTTTGTGGTTATCTCGCCGGCGATCACGACGCAGTTGCTCTTCACGAGCGTCTCGCACGCGACGCGGCTGAATTTGTCCTGCTCGAGGCAGGCGTCGAGAATGCTGTCGGAGATGTAGTCGGCGACTTTGTCGGGGTGCCCCTCGCCGACCGATTCCGATGAAAACACGTAGTTGTCTGTCATAAGCCTTTAATATTTGCGTTTATCGTTTTGCCTTTCAAGAAAATTAATACGACTTCGCGAAAATCGCGCGGCATTTCGCCTCGCCGCCGGTGAATATGCACTTGCCCTTCGGCTTTCCGCCATCGAGGGGGATGCAGCGAACGGTGACGCGCAGGTCGTTGCGGAGCTTTTCCTCGACCTCGGCGCTGCCGTCGTAGTCGGCGACGGCGAAGCCGCCGTGTATCTCGGGCTTTTGCGGGTTCTTCGGGGTGAAGTATTCGTAGAAAGATTCCTTGTCGGAAAATTCGACGGTGTTTTCGTCGCGGTATTTTTTCGCGCGGGCGAAGAGCGCGGTCTGGATTTCTTCCAATATGCCGCCGGCTTTCGAGACGAACTCGACGCGCGGCATGGAGAACTTTTCGCCGCTGTCGCGCCGCGCAACGAAAAGCGAGTCCGCCGCGATGTCGCGCGGGCCAACCTCAATGCGAAGCGGCACGCCCTTTTTCACCCAGCTCCACATCTTCTCGCCGCCGCGAAGATCGCGGGCGTCTACCGAAACTTTTATATGCTCGCCCCCGAACGGCGCCCCTTCGAGCTCGCGCTTTAGATTTTCGCAGTATTCCAAGACCTGCGCGCGCGTCTCCTCTTTGTGCAGAACGGGGAGAATCACCACGTGCAGCGGCGCGAGGCGCGGCGGCAGAACGAGCCCGTCGTCGTCGGAGTGCGTCATCACCATTCCGCCGATAAGGCGCGTTGACACCCCCCAGCTCGTCGTCCACGCGTATTCCTGCGAGCCCGCCTCGGACAGATATTTGATGTTGCTCGCCTTCGCGAAATTCTGCCCCAAGAAGTGCGACGTTCCCGCTTGAAGAGCCTTTCTGTCCTGCATCATAGCCTCGATGCAATAGGTGTCGACGGCTCCCGGGAATTTTTCGCCCTCGGTCTTTTTGCCGCAGACGACGGGCATTGCCATGTAGTCCTGCGCGAACGTCTCATAGACGCGGAGCATTTTCTGCGTCTCGGCTTCGGCTTCCTCGCGCGTGGCGTGGGCGGTGTGCCCCTCCTGCCAGAGGAATTCGGCGGTTCGCAGAAACAGGCGCGTGCGCATTTCCCACCTTACGACGTTCGCCCACTGGTTGACGAGAACGGGCAAATCGCGGTAAGACTGCACCCAGCGCGAATACATCTCGCCGATGATCGTCTCGGACGTCGGGCGCACGATGAGCGGCTCTTCGAGGGGCGAGGCGGGCGCGAGCTTTCCGTCGGGCCCGAGCTCGAGGCGCGAGTGCGTCACAACCGCGCACTCTTTCGCGAAACCCTCGACATGCTCCGCCTCTTTTTCGAGGTAGCTCACGGGAATAAAAAGCGGAAAATAGGCGTTTGTGTGCCCGGTGTCCTTGAACATTTTGTCGAGGGACTTTTGCATGTTTTCCCAGAGGGAATAGCCCCAAGGCTTTATGACCATGCAGCCGCGCACGGGGCTGTTTTCAGCCAAGTCCGCCGCCTTGACGACCTGCTGGTACCACTCGGGATAATCCTGCGAGCGCGTAGGTTCGATTGCCGTTCTTTTTTCTTTTGCCATATCGATAGTAATTAAAAAACGCCCGAAATTTTGCATTCGGGCGGGTTTTTATCAAGAATATTATGAGCCGCTAAAACGCCGCCCCTTTCGCGATTTTGTTGATTTTCCCGAGGTCGAGCTTGCCCGTTCCGAGCACGGGTATCGACTCCACCCTGACGATGTGCCGCGGAATCCAGAGGTTCGCAAGCCCCGCCTCCGTAAGCCGCCTGCGAAGCTCGGAAGCGTCGATATCGACCGTCGAGAGCAGCACGAGCGCCTCGCCCTTTGCCGAATCCACGCGCGAGCCGACGGCGATCGCCGGAACTTCCGAATCGCCCAAGCCGAGCGCCTTCGCGACCGCCTCCTCGACGCCCGCGTGCGGCACCATCTCTCCGCCGATTTTCGAGAAGCGCGAGAGCCTGCCCTTGATGAAAATGAAGCCGTCCTCGTCGAGCTTCGCGAGGTCTCCCGTTTTGAGCCAGCCGTCGCGGAGCTTCTTGGCGTTTTCCTCGGGCTGGTTGAGATACCCGCCGAAAATGCTCGCGCCCTTGAGCTCGAGAATCCCGACTTCGCCGACGGGCAGAATCTCGCCCGTGTCGGGGTCGGAGACGCGCGCCTGCATGCCGGGGAAAAGCTCGCCCACCGACTCCGCCTTTAGGCCGCTCGGCTGCGGGCAGAACTTGCCGCGCTTCAAATTAGGCGGCAAGTTTACGCACACGACGGGAGAAGCTTCCGTCAGCCCGTAGCCCTCGAGATACCTCACTTTGGGAAATTTCGCGTTCCACGCGTCGATAAACCCGTCGGGCGTTTTTTCAGCCCCGCCGATGACGTTCTTTAATTTCGGGAAATCCTCGGGCGAACCTTTTTTGTAGTAGGAGCGCAGGAACGTGGGCGTCGAAATCATAATCGTCGAGCCGCCTTTCTTCGCGGCGGCGAGGTTCGACTGCACCTCGAGCGGGCTTTGCACCGCCACTTCCCTGACGCCGAAAATCATCGTGAACCAAACCTGTATGCTCTGCCCGAACGAGTGGAAAAGCGGCAAGTTCGCGTGGAGGGCGTCGTCGCCCGCGCCCACGATGCCGATTTCCCACATCTGAAGCGCGTTCGCGACAAGGTTTCTGTGCGTGAGCACCGCGGCTTTCGGCGCCGCCTCCGAGCCCGACGTAAAGATTATCGACGCTTCCTTGTCGCCGCCCTCGCGCGGGATTCCGAACAGCCTGCAAAGCGCGCGCCCCGAGAGCGTTTTCACCGCGAGCAGCTTCGGCAAAATCCCCTTTTTGCCGATTGATTTCAGAATGTCGGCGATGTCGTAAAATTCGTCGGTCCACGGGAAGTCGGGCGCGTGCTCGAGCACCTTCTTGCGGACTTTGTCCGAACCGATAATGCACTTTATGCCGGCTTTCTCGTAGCACGCCTTCGCGGTCTCGGCGCCGACGGTGAAATTGACGTTCACGCTCGACTTTCCCGCCATCTGAACGGCGAGATTGAGCGCTATCCCCGGGAAGCACGACGGCAGCGCGATTCCGATGCGGTCGTATTTCGGAAATTTTTTCTGGATAAAATCCTTCAGCGCGAGCGCGACTGCGAGCGTCGTCCCCCTGTCGAGGCGGCGGTTGAGGGAGTAGTCGTAGATGTACTCTTTTTTCGTGTCCCTTGCGAGCGCGCATGTCGCCGCGTAGGCGAGGTTGGTGTTTAGAAATTCGAGCGAACTGAAATCGGCATAACCGCTGTCGAGAGTTGTCCTGTCTATTATCTTCATTTTTTCGTTTCAATAATGCGCGCCCTGCAAAAAGAGCCGACGATGTTTCGCAGTTTTTCAAAAAAAACGCGCGCTCGTCAATCTTTAACTGAAGATTCCGACTACGAAATGCGGAAGAAAAGGTCGGCGGCGGCCATAAACGCCATTCCGCAAAACGCCCCCGCGATGCCGCAGCGCCCGCCGCCGTATTCCCGCGCCGACGGCAGAAGCTCGTCGAGGGAAAGATACACCATTATCCCCGCGGCGAGCGCGAGCGACCCTCCCGCAGCGGGCGCGCCCGCCCCGCAAGGGAGCGCCAGATACGCCGCCGCCGCGCCGAGGGGCTCTGCGAGCGCCGCGAAAAGCGCGAGCAAAAACGCCTTCGCCCCGCTGCCCGACGCCAGATACGCGGGAAGCGCGACAGCCGCGCCCTCGGGAATGTTGTGCAACGCGATCGCCACCACGACCCCCAAGCCCGAAGCCGGGTTTTCGCGCGCGGCGGCAAACACCGCGAAACCCTCGGGAAAATTGTGCGCCGCCAAAGCCGCCGCCGCCATAACCGCGCCCTTTAGCCCTTTCTTTCCGAACTGAGCGCGGGCGCGGGGCTCCCCGCCAGCGCCCAAATGCTCGGGGAGAAAATAGTCTATTATTCCCGCGCAGAAAGCTCCGATAAAAAACAGCGCAAGCATCGCGGCCTGCCCGCGGCTCGACACAGCCCCGCCGCCCGACGCGCTCCGAAACGCCCCGGGCAGAATGTCCATAAAGGAAAGGTAAAGCATCACGCCCGCGGAGAAGCTCATGCCAAGCGCGAGCGCGCGCATGCCGCCGCGCTTTATGAAAAACGCGGCAGCCGCGCCGGCGAGGGACGAAAGCCCCGCGAGAAACGCGAGCAAGAAAGCGGCGGCATCGTTGCATTCCATTCTTTTTACATCGCAAATTTGCTTGACGAAAAAAGGGGAAATGATTTTATCGATAATAAGAATTGTTATTATTAACAGATGGCGCAACAGGTAAAGCACAGAAATTCGCGCGCGAAAGGGCTTGTCAGGCTCGCGCTGTTCGAGGGCGGGCTTCGCCACCCGACGGCGGAGGAGGTCTGCGCGAAGATTTCCCAAAGCGGCGCGAAAGCGAGCCTCGGGACGGTTTACCGAAATCTCAACCTTATGGCGAGCCTCGGCGAGATTTCCAAGCTCTCGCTCGGGGACGGGCGCGAGAGGTTCGACTTCTGCGCCGAGCCGCACGCCCACTTTAAGTGCGACCGCTGCGGGGCGATTGTAGACATTCCCATGCGCCTTCAGAAAATCGCCGCGCTTGAGAGGCTCGGCTTCGACGTCCGCGCCGAGCGCGTTTTAATCTCGGGGCTTTGCCCAAAGTGCGCGAAAAAAATTTCAGCAAACAAAAAAACAAGAAAGGAAATAAAATGAACCTAAAAGGAACAAAAACAGAAAAGAACCTCATGAGCGCGTTCGTCGGAGAATCGCAGGCGCGCAACAAATACACGTTCTTCGCGAGCGTCGCGAAGAAAGAAGGCTACGAGCAGATCGCGGCGATTTTCACCGAGACCGCCGACAACGAAAAGGAGCACGCCAAGCGCTTCTACAAGCTTCTCGGCGAGACGTCCGCGGAAGTTTCGGGCGAATTCTGCGCGCACCTCGGAAACACGGAGTCGAACCTGCTCGCCGCCGCGGAGGGCGAATATGACGAATGGCACAACATCTACTGCCGGTTCGCCGACGAGGCCGACGCCGAGGGCTTCGCGGATATCGCGACCGTCTTCAGGAAAGTCGCCGAGGTCGAGGCTCACCACGAGGCGCGCTACCGCAAGCTCGCCGACAACATCAAAAACGGCACCGTCTTTAAAAAGGACGTTTCCATAAAATGGAAATGCAGAAACTGCGGCTACATTCATACGGGCGCGGAAGCCCCCGAAAAGTGCCCCGCCTGCGCCCACGCGAGAGCCCACTTTGAAGTTCTCGCCGACAACTTCTAAAAATAAAAAAATCGCAAAGCGCGGCGCGGGAAATTTTTTCCGCGCCGTTTTTTTGTTGTTTTTTTATTCCGTTTCCCGCCGTTTTTTATGCCGCTTTTTGCGCGGCGTTTTTTCGGCGCTTTGCGCTACTCTTCGCGCCAGATGTCGAACGGCGAGAGCGCGAGGCGTTTTGTCTTTACGGCTTTTATGACCTCGTTTTTTGCGAACTCGCGCTTGCCGCTTTTGGGCGAGTCGGCGTAAATGCGCCGCCCCTCGCGGTTGTTCCACAAATCCATGCAGCGGCTGCCCCAAGAGTTGACGACGTGCAGCTCGTAGGCGTCGGTAAATTTTTTCGCGCGCTCGGCGCCGATCTCCTGCGCGAGGCGGCAGCTAAAATACGCGTGGCGGAACGCGTCGACCTCGTTGTCGAACTGCGCGCGGTTTGGGAAAAGCTCGTCGACGAGGGCGAGAGCCTCGTCCTTTACGGACGACGCCCAATACGCGCCGATCGGGTCTTTCAGGGCGACGGCGTAAATGGAGTCGCCGTCGGGGTCGAACGCGAGCTCGGCGTAAAATTCCGCGAGGGACATTTTTCCCGAAATTTTTTCGGCGAGGGATTTCGGGGGCGCGGCAAAAACCGAAGCCGCGCCCGCGCCGTCGACGGGCTCGCCGCCGACGGGCCCGGGAGGCTCGGGCATGCCGGCGCAGCCCGCCAGACAAAACGCCGCGAGCGCGGGGAATATCTTAAAATGCCGCCGCTTCATATCTTTTTTTGACAGCGCAAATCCGGAAATGTTCGCGGATTTTTTAAGGCGAAATTTTGCCGATTTCATTCGGGCGGGCAAAAATATTGTTGAAAAGGCGCGCGTGTGTATGAGAATATAAAAATATGAGCAAAGAAATAGAAGAAGGACTCGAATTAAACCTCGACTTTACGAAATTGAAGAAAGTCGCGCAGTGCACTGAGGACGTAATCCCCGCGATCGCCCAGAGCGCGGACACCGGCGAAGTGCTGATTGTCGGATACGTCAACAAGCTCGCGCTCGAAACCGCCGCCAAGGAAAAAATGGCGACATTCTGGAGCACGTCGCGCAACGAGCTTTGGATAAAGGGCAAAACCAGCGGAGACTTTCTCGAGATTGTCGATATCCTCGTAAACTGCGAGCAAAACTCGATTGTTTACAAGGTGAAGATGCGCGGAAAAGGCTCGTGCCACACGAAGAACGCGCAGGGCGTCGCGCGGACGGGCTGCTATTACAGGCGCATAAAAATCGACGGCGGGAAAATCGCCGGACTGGAATTTTTGGACGGCGCAAAATAACGCGCGGGGCGAAAAAAAATCTGGATTTTCGCCCGATTTGCCCTATTTTAAATCACGCAAAAAAGAAGATTGCACATTTCGGCGGGGCGACCCGCCGCGTCAAACACCGTAAAAAGACAGGTCGATATGAAGTTCAAAGTCAACAAGGAACATTTCGCGACGGGCTTGCGCCAAGTCGCCAACGTAGTAAGCTCGAAGCCCCCGATGGCGGTGCTCAACAACGTTCTCATCAAGGCGGAGGACGGCAGGGTAATGCTCACTACAACAAACTTCGACTTGGGCATTCGCTGCTCAATCAAGGCGGAAGTCGAGAGCGACGGCGAAATCACCCTGCCCGTCAAGAAGCTTTTGACAATCGTCAACCTCATGCCGCAGCAGGAAGTCACGTTTGAAAGCGACGACGGCCAGACGGCGCGCCTGAAGTCGGGCAAATACTCCAACCGCTTCAACGGCCTGAAAGGCGAGGATTTCCCCCCGCTGCCGAGCTTTGTCGACCAGCACAGCTACGAGCTGCCCCCGCAGGAGCTGCTGAATATGCTGCGCTCGGTGTCCTACGCGCAAAGCACCGACGAAAACCGCTACATCTTAAACAGCGTGTTCTTCAATTTCTCGGACGGCAAGCTCACGCTCGTGGCGACCGACGGCAAGAGAATGGCGCTCATCGCGCGCGACATGAAAATCGACCGCGAGGACGAAGGCAGCATAATCCTGCCCGCCAAGACCGTCGCGGAGCTTGAGAAACTTCTCGCGCAGGGGAAAGTCGCGAAGATAAGCTTCAACGAAAGGCAAGTCGCGTTCGACATCGAAGTCGGCGAAGAGTCGGCGGAAAACGGGCTTGTTGGCTCGATATACCTCGTCTCGAAAATTGTCGAGGGCAGCTACCCGAACTACAAGCAGGTTATCCCAAAAGAGGCGGAACACCGCATAAAGATAGACCGCGAACTCATGCTCGCGACCGTCAACCGCATAGCGGTAATGACAAACGAGAAGCAAAATTCCGTCAAGCTGAAGATGTCGGAAAACTGCCTCGAGATTTCGAGCCGCAGCGCGGAAATCGGCGAATCGAAAGAGCCGATAGAAGTTGAATATTCGGGCCCCGAAGTGCAAATCGGCTTCAACCCCGACTTCCTCGTAAGCCCGCTGCGCAACATCACCAAGGACGAAGTCTTCTTCGAGTTCAAAGACGAAATGAGCCCGGGAGTGTTCAAGACTTTGGACAACTTCATGTGTGTCGTCATGCCTCTGAGAGTATAGGGACATGCGGGAGCTG